>Ga0068863_100000051_pt1 | contig 127526 bp, 114 predicted proteins | sample KBSSwiS62_FD_66596 | JGI IMG/M metagenome (GOLD analysis project Ga0068863, IMG submission 66596) | Switchgrass rhizosphere microbial communities from Kellogg Biological Station, Michigan, USA - KBS Switchgrass S6-2 | ecosystem: Host-associated > Plants > Roots > Rhizosphere > Soil ... | reverse complement strand
TCGATGGCCCGCAGGAGGGCACCCACTTCGGAGGGCTTGGTGATGGCGGCGAAGTGCTTGACTTTCGGCGCGGCGATCGCCCCGCGCAGATTGGCCGCGACATCCTTGTCGCATCGCACAGTCGCGACGCCATAGCGGAAGACGCGGCTCAGCACGCTACGCACGCGCCGAGCGCTTTCATAGGCGCCTGTCGCCTCGACCTTGCGCAGGACGGCGAGTGCCTCGTGCGGTGTGATCTGCGCGATGGGGATGCTGCCGATTACGGGGTAAGCCTTGGCAAGGAGCCAAGCGATTTTCTCGATTGTCACTTTCGCGAGGCCGTCCCGCTCGCATTTGACGAGCCATTCCTCTGCCACAGCCTGGAAGGTGTTGGCTGCGGCATACTTCGCAGCGATGCGGGAGCGCTTCTTCTCCAGCGCGGGATCGATCCCGTTTGCCACGAGCTTCTTGGCCTCGTCCCGCCGGACGCGGGCATCCGCGAGGCTTATGGTTGGCCACCCTCCAAGATGAAGCGTCTTTTGCTTGTCCAGGAAGCGGTACTTGAAACGCCAAAGCTTCGAGCCATTCGGCCGGACAGTGAGGTAGAGTCCTTGGGAATCGGAGAGGGCGTATTCCTTGTCCCTCGGCTTGGCTGCGTTGATCTGGATGTAGGTCAGCATATCGTTTTTCCCAGCAAAGCCGGGTCGATCCGTGACCACCAAATGAACCACCAAAGGGGGGTGGTTTTTGGTGCTCTTGGCCGGATGTCACCGGACGGTGTCTGGCGATTCTCGGTCAAGAAATGCTGTAAAACCAGCCGCTTACTGGACTTACCTGGACGTTGCCAGAGCCAATATTGGTGCCCAGAAGAGGACTCGAACCTCCACGCCCTTACGAGCGCCGCCACCTGAAGACGGTGCGTCTACCAATTCCGCCATCTGGGCACGGAGCGCATCGCGAAGGCCGCGACGCGCCGGGTAGGAGCGCGCCTCTAGGCGAGGGACGCTGCCCTTGTCAACACGCCATTCCACGCCGGGCCGGCGAATTCTCGCCGGTGCCGCTGCCTGGCGCGGAACCCTTTGCCGGCTCGCGCGTTGGGGTTCAATCGTTGGCTGCAAACCATTGGCAAGGCACCGGGATGAGTCCGGTTCCCGCACGACCGCCGGCCGCACAGGGGAGGGGGTTAGGGGGTGTCACCGGCAGACGCAGACCATGGTGATTGGCAACCGCCCGAACTGCCCGATGGACCTTTCCCCCCGGATGCCGCTCACGACCTCGTGCAGCGTTTCACCACGCTGGCCGAAGCCATTCCGCAGCTCGTCTGGTCGACCGACCGCGACGGCCTGTGCGATTATGTCAACGGCGTCTGGTGCAGCTACACCGGCGGCGGCCTCGAACTGGCCGGTGGCAACGGCTGGCTGGGGTTGGTCCATGCCGAGGATGTCGAACGCACGCGCCAGTGCTGGCAGGATGCCGTCGCCGGCAAAGCGCCCTACGACCTCGAATACCGGCTGCGCGGCGGCGACGGAGATTATCGCTGGATGCTGGTGCGCGGCCGGGCGATCCGCAACCGCGACGGCGAGGCCACCCGCTGGATCGGCACCTGCACGGATATCCACCAGACCCGGCAGGCGGCGGACCACAACGCCATGCTCTCCCGCGAGCTCGGCCACCGCATCAAGAACATCTTCGCGGTGATCGGCGGGCTGATCGGCCTGACCTCCCGCAATCGCCCGGAATTCGCCGATATCGCCCAGGACCTCCAGAAGCGGGTGCTGGCGCTCGGCCGCGCCCATGATTTCGTCCGCCCGCACAGCGAGGAATCGCGGCGGCCGTTCCCGCCCGGCAGCCTCACCGGAATGCTCGGCGAACTGCTCAGCCCCTATCGCGCACCCGATGGCGCGGCGGACGACGAGCAGCGGGTGGTCATCCACGGCGACGACATCGCCATCGACGACCGCTCGGCGACGCCGCTGGCGCTCGCCTTCCACAAACTCGCCACCAATGCAGCGAAATACGGTGCCCTGTCGGTGCCCCATGGCACGGTCCGCATTGGCATCACCCCGGGGGACAGCACGGTCGAGCTCGCCTGGAGCGAACACGGCGGGCCGCCGCCCCGAGCCCCGGTCCAGCCCGGCTTCGGCGCGAGCCTGATCGATCTCAGCATCCGCCTCCAGCTCGACGGCACTTTCGCCTACGACTGGACCGAACACGGCCTCCACTTCGTCGCCACGATCCCGCGCCGCACCATCATCCGGGGCTGAAGCGAGCGCGGCCCGCCGCCCGAACAACGGTTCACCCCGGCCGCGCGCCGCCGCATCGCGCAACCGCCTTCTTCGCATTTGCACAATGGAACTTGGCTGCAGCTCACCCGTTCATCGGACTGAAAGTTTTCTTTTCCGTTTGCGCGAGGGTTCACAGTCCATGTCGGAGATTCCGGGTTTCCTTGCCTTCTCGTCGGCGGCCACCGCCACGCAGCGCGATGCTGCCCAGATCGTGCCGCTGTTCCCAGCCGAACGTGCCCGCCGCGCCAATGCGGCGCTGCGCGTCGCCGTGGTCGGCACCGGCCTGCCCCGCAAATGCGGCATCGCCACCTTCACCGGCGATGTCGTCGAACAGTTGCGCATTCATCATCCCGAGATCGCGGTCGATGTCTACGTGCTCGACCAGCCCGACCAGAACCTTGAATACGCCAACGTTGCCGGGGTGATCGATGCCCATGACCAGGGCGATTACCTGCGCGTCGCCCGCGCCATCAACGAAAGCGGCGCCGATGCCGTCTGGCTCCAGCACGAATACGGCATCTTCGGCGGCGCCGATGGCGCCATGGTCTGCGATTTCGTCGATCGCCTCGCCCCGCCCTTGATCCTGACCCTGCACACGATCCTCGCCGAGCCGACCGACAACCAGCGCGTGGTGCTCGATCACCTGATCCGGCGGGCATCGCAGATCATGGTCATGTCCCGCGCCGGCCGCGACGTGCTGATCGAACGCTATCGCGTGCCTCACGGCATCGTCTCGATCATCCCTCACGGCGCCCCGGACCGCCCGTTCGGCCGCGAGGCCGAATTCAAGCAGCGCCTCGGCCTCGAGGATCGCCGCGTGCTGATGACCTTCGGCCTGCTCGGCCCCGGCAAGGGCATCGAGCGCATGCTGGAGGCGCTGCCGGAGATCGTCGCGCGCCACCCCGACGTGATCTACCGCATCGTCGGCCAGGTCCATCCCGGCCTCGGCGCGCAGGGTCTGGCCTATGCGCACGATCTGCACGCACTGGCCGAGCACCTGGGCGTCCAGGATAACATCGCCTGGGAAAGCCGTTTCCTCGCCACCTCGGACCTGCTCGACCAGCTCGAGGCCTGCGACATCTACGTCACCCCCTATCCCAATCTCCAGCAGTCCACCTCCGGCACGCTGAGCTATGCCGTCGCGCTCGGCAAGGCAGTGGTCTCCACCTCCTATGTCCACGCCCGCGAGCTGCTGGCGGATGGCGCCGGCCTGCTGGTCGAGCCGGATTCGCCGGCGGCGCTGGCCCGCGCGGTCAATGCCCTGCTCGACGATCCCGCATTCCTGGCCGGAACCCGCGAACGTGCCTATGCCCGGGGCCGCACCACCATCTGGCCGGAATTCGCCCGCGCCAGCGCCGAACTCGTCCGCAAGGCGGCCAGCCCGCGCGCCCGCGACGTGCCGCTGACCGCCACCCCCGGCCTCGCCGCCGTCTTCGCCATGAGCGACGGCACCGGCATGATGCAGCACTCGATCGGCCCGGTGCCCGATCGCCGCCATGGCTACTGCCTCGACGACAATGCCCGGGCGCTGATGCTGATGAACGTCGCCACCGCCTCGCCGTCGCGCGAGTTGCAGAAGTGGACGCTGCGCTACGCCAGCTTCATCCAGCATGCCTGGAACCCGGACGTCTCCCGCTTCCGCAACTTCATGGCCTTCGACCGGTCGTGGTGCGAAGATATCGGCTCCGACGATTCCAACGGCCGCGCGCTCTGGGCACTCGGTCACACCGTCGAGCATCAGTCGGAGCCGGACCTGCGCCGCTGGGCGCTTGGCTGGTTCGATACCGTCGCGCCGGTCTTTGCCAACCTCGATTCCCCCCGGACCGTGGCTTTCGCCATGCTCGCGGCGGCCTGCGTCCGTCGCGCCGTCGGCGCCCACGAGGAGGCCAGCCGCATCCTCGCGCGCGGTGGCGATCTGCTCCACCGCCTGCTGGTCGCCGCCCGCCGGCCGGACTGGACCTGGTTCGAGGCGATGCTCGGCTACGACAACCCGCGCCTCTCCCAGGCCCTGATCGAGGCCGGCCAGCTGCTCGACAATCCGGAATGGGTCGCCGCCGGCATCGAGACCCTGGCCTGGATCGCCGATCGTCAGGTTTCCGCCAGCGGCCAGTTCCGCCCGATCGGCTCGGAAACCTTCGGCATCGCCTATTCATCGCTGCCGTTCGACCAGCAGCCGCTCGAAGCCCAGGCGGCGGTCGAAGCCTGCTGGAGCGCGTTCTCGGTCACCGGCGATCCGCGCTGGCGCGAACATGCCCGCGCCGCCTGGCGCTGGTATTTCGGCGCCAACGATCGCGGCGTCATCCTCGCCGACCTCGCCAGCGGCCGCTGCCGCGACGGCGTGACCCCGCGCGGAGTCAACGAGAATTGCGGCGCGGAATCGATCCTCGCGTTCCAGCTCGCCCATTACACCCTGGTCCGCATCGAAGGTTGCGGACTCGCCGGCGAACAGGCAAGGGGAACCACTTCGGGCCACGGACATTCAACTGGCCAGGGCAAGTCCATGGGCCCGAGTTTTTCTGCGGGGAAGCCGGCGAGGCAGGAAGAGAGGAACCTTGAGTCCGCAGCGCGGCAAGACGGCCAGTCCATTACGCATTCTTGATGCACGTCTCTATGCCGACCCGTCGCGGGTCGTGCTGCGACCCTTCCACCTCGGGTGGCAGGCGGCCAATTCGCCGGGTGATCGCGCCCGGCGGCTGGTCGCGGATGTCTGCGCACTCGACGAGGACGAGGCGGAGATGGAATATGGCCGCGTCGTCCACGATTTCGTCGAGCGCCACTGGCAGACCGAAGCGATGTTCGAGCGCCGCTATGGCGAGGTCGAGCAGGCGCTCGGGCTGGATGGCGGCCGCTTCTCGCTGCTGCGCAAGCGGCTGATCGGGGCATATTTCTGCCACGAATACACGTATGCCGCCGCCGCGCTGATGAACCCGTCGATCGTGCCGCACCCGGACCAGTCGGGCGTCGGCCCCGGCGGCTGCCGCTTCGTCATGAGCCTGCGGGCGGTCGGCGAAGGCCACATCTCGACCGTCGCCTTCCGCGAAGGCATCGCCTATGCCGATGGCACTTTCGACCTCTGGCCGCAGAGCGCCTTCGCCACCGCCGTCGATCTCGACGATTCCGCCAACCAGACCAGCGCCCCCGGCCCGGTCGCCGTCCATCGCCACCCGGACAGCAGCCTGTCCAATACGGTGATCTTCCCGATCACCGAACAGCAGCGCAACGGCCTCGAAGACCTCCGCCTGGTCCGCTTCGAGCACGAGGACGGCCGCCACGAATGGATCGGCACCTACACCGCCTGGTCCGGCAGCTCGATCCGCTCGGAACTGCTGCGCACCGAGGATTTCCGCAGCTTCATCCTCGAACCCATCGAGGGCAGGGCAGGGCGCAACAAGGGCATGGCCCTGTTCCCGCAGAAGGTCGGCGGCGATTACCTGATGGTCGGCCGGCAGGACGGCAAGAACCTGTTCCTGCTGCGCTCGGACGATCTCGCCACCTGGGACGATGACGGCGTCATGCTGATGGAGCCGAAGTTCCCCTGGGAGTTCATCCAGATCGGCAACTGCGGCAGCCCGATCCTGACCGATGCCGGCTGGCTCCTGTTCACCCACGGCGTCGGCGCCATGCGCAAGTATGCGCTCGGCGCCGCCCTGCTCGATCGCGACGATCCCTCGAAGGTCATCGGCCGCACCCGCGAGCCCGTGCTGACCGCCGAGGATGCCGACCGCTCCGGCTATGTCCCCAATGTCGTCTATACCTGTGGCGTCCTGGCGGTCGGCCAGCAGCTGCTGGTGCCCTATGGCATCTCGGACAGCACCGTCGGCTTCGCCACCGTGGCGATCCCCGACCTGCTTAACCTGATCGAATGATCAAGGGGCGATAAAAATAATGATCAAGGGGTGATAGTACCGTCGAACACCGGCAGCGCCATGGCCGAAGCGCAGGCACCCTGCCGCGCGGCCATCGCCTGCCACACCGCGGCGTCGATCGCGCCATGGGAAAACGGCTTGTGGACGATGCCGATGGCGGTGGGCGCCGGCTCGGCGATCTGTGCCGGGTTGGCGGTCACGTAGACGATCCGGGTGCCATGGTCGCGGGCCAGTTGCGCGGCAATCGCGCAGCCGGTCGGCCCGTCCCGCAGGTTGAGATCGACCAGGGCGACGTCGGGCGGTTCGCTCATCGCCGCCAGCCCGGCAAGATCGGAGACGATGCCAACGACCCGGTAGCCGCGCTCGATCAGGATCGATTCGATCTGCAGGGCGATCAGGAACTCGTCCTCGACGATCAGGACGCTGGTTGGCAGCACACTGGTTGGCAGCACGCCGGTTGGCGGGACAAGCTCCGGGCCGGACGCGGCGGTGGCCTCGCAGCCCGGTTCCAGCTCGCCCTCGTCCATCCGTGATTCGTCCCTTCGCCGATGCAACGTGTCCGCGACGGATTGGTTCCCTGCCACGTTGCCGCACGTCAGCCGTTGATCTGCAGGACCATCCGGCAGATGATCCCTTCCGGCGCGAACTCGACGTCGGCCCCGGTTCCCGGGCCGCTGCGCAGGCTGCGGGTGATCAGTGTCTGGCCAAAGCCCTGGCGGGTCGGCGGCAGGACCGGCGGCCCCCCGCGCTCGGTCCAGGTGATCTCGAAGGCCCCGTCCGCCTGCGCCCGTCCGCTGACCGTCACCACCCCGCTCTCGCGCGAAAGCGCCCCATATTTGACCGCGTTGGTCGCCAGCTCGTGCACCACCAAACCAAACGCGATGCCGACATTGGGCGCCACGAACCGGTTCATGTCGCGTACCACCAGCCGTGGCCCGGCGGTCGAGGCATAAGGCGCCAGTTCGGCATGGACCACCGCCGCCAGGTCCAGCCCGGCCCAGGCGGCATCGGCCAGCAGGTTGTGAGTCGCCGCCAGCGCCTGGATTCGCCGGGTGAAGCGCAGGCGGAAATCCTCCAGGTCGTGCGATCCGGAAATCGTCCGCCCGCAGATCGAGAGCACCATCGCCAGCGTGTTCTTCACCCGATGGTCCAGCTCGTGCATCAGCAGCGTCTGCCGCTTCTCGGTCGCCTTGCGCTCGGTCAGGTCGATCAGCGTCACCAGGCTGCCGCCGATCGCCTCGCCCGAAAGCCTGAGCGGCGCGACGCTGACCAGCACGTCGCGCGGCGGCGAGGCGGCGGGCGCCGATGCTTCCAGCCCCTTCATCGCATTGCCGCCGCAGGCCAGCGCCAGCAGGTCGTCGACATGCAGCACCGCCCCGCCGATCGGGAACACCAGCGGCAGCGCCTCGTCGAACCGCTGGCCGACCGGATCGCCCCGGCAATAGAGCGCGGCCGCCGCATTGGCATTGGTCACCAGCCCGTCGCGGTCGCAGACGATCACCGCCTCGTTGGCGGACGCCAGCACCGCCCTGCCGATCCGCTCCGATTCCTCGGCGCTCGCCGCCTCCATCCGCGCCGTCACGTCGCTCAGGGTCAGGGTCACCCCGGTGCCGAAGGCGAGCGGCAACGCCGCCCCGGTGACGACATAGTGGCGCAGGCTGCCATCCCGGCTCAGGCTGAACTGCGCCTGGTCGCGGCCCTGGCCGGCCCGCCGCGCGACCTCGCCGACCACCGCCACAGCGGCGTCGTCGAGCCGGGCAAACAGCCCGTCGCGCTGCAATTCGGCGGCCGAGCACCCCAGCAGCGCCCGCAGCGCCGCGTTGGCATAGAGCACCTTGCCGCCGGCATCGAGCGCCACCGCCCCGGTGTCCATCGCTTCCATGATCGCGCGATAGCTGTCCTCGCCGCCGGCGAGCGCGAACACCGCGTCGTCGTCCGCCGCGCGCACCACCAGGGCATCGGCGTCGCCCTCGCGGATTGCCCGCAGGGTTTCCTCGGCCTCGGCCAGCCGGCGCCGCAACTCCCCGTTGTCCAGCCCCTCAAGCGAGGGGTCGGTCACGTCGCCTCGCCGAGCCGCAGGTTGACCAGCACCCGCTCCGTGTCGGAAAGGTCGCCGATGATCTTCTGGATCGGCACCGGCAATTGCCGGACCAGGGTCGGAATGGCGACGATGTTGTGCTCGCGCGCCAGCCGGGGGTTCTCCTTCAGGTCGATCACCTTGACGACATAGCTCGCATCGAGATGCTCGGCGCAGATCCGCTCCAGGTTGCGGATCGCCGCGACCGACTTCGGTGTCTGCCCCGCGACATAGAGCGTCAGTTCCGTGGCCTTGGTCATCCGTTCCTTCCTTGTCGGGCCTCAGCCAGCTCGGCGCGGTCGGCCTCGGCCTGGCGCCGGTAATCGTCTTCCGCCGCCAGCATCCGCCGCAGCTCCGCCTCGTCGGCGGCCACTTCCGCCTGCAAGGCGGCAATCTCCGCCTCGGCCTTGCGCCGCCGCTGCTCCAGCCGCTCGCTCAGTGCTGCCGCCGCATGGCGCCGCCCGACCTCGTCGCGCCGGGCGCGGGCTTCCTCGAACCGCCGTGCCGAACCGGTCACCGCCCCGTTCTCGCCGAGATACGGCTCCAGCAGCCGGATGCCGTCGTCGCTCATCTGGAATTCGCGCACCTGGTTGGAATGGGCCATGCCGCGCGCCTTCAGCAGGAACAGCTGCCGGTTGAACTCGCCGTTGACCTCGCGGTTGAGCAGCAGCAACCAGCCGTCCATCAGCGAGGACAGGCCGGCATCGGTCTGCGCCACCCCCTGTTCATGGGTCAGGTGAGTGAACACCCCGGTGATCCCGTTGGATTTCAGGTAATCGACCAGCCTGAGCAGCATGGACTGCACCTCGAGCTGGTCGCCACTGTCGAGGAAGGCGGACAGCGGGTCGATCACCACCAGCGCCGGCTTGAACCGCGCCACCTCGCGCAGCATGATCGCCAGGTGCATCTCCAGGCTGTAGAACGTCGGCCGCGCCGCGACGCAGCGCAGCAGCCCGGCATCGATCCACTGCCCGACATCCAGCCCGATCGAGCGCATGTTGCGCACCGTCTGCGCCGCCGCTTCTTCAAACGAGAAATAGAGCGCCCGCTCGCCCCGCCGGCACGAGGCATCGGCAAACGCCATCGAGATCGAGCTCTTGCCCGAGCCGGCCACGCCGGACACCAGCACGCTGCTCGCCCGGTGAAACCCGCCGCACGCCAGCATCGCGTCAAGGTCGGCGATGCCGCTCGAAACGCACTCGTCGTAGACCTCGTGCGCCAGCCCCAGCGAACTGACCGGCAGCACCGAGAACCCGTCCTCGCCGATCAGGAACGGGTATTCATTGGTCCCGTGCGCCGTGCCGCGATACTTGACGATCCGCATCCGGCGGGTCGAAACCTGGTTGTGCACCCGGTGGTCGAGCAGGATCACGCAGTCGGAGACATATTCCTCCAGCCCCTGCCGGGTCAGCGAGCCGTCGCCCCGCTCGCCGGTGATCACCGCGGTCAGCCGCTTTTCCTTCAGCCAGTCGAACAGGCGGCGGATCTCCGCGCGCAGGATCGCCGGGTTCTGGAAAGCGGAAAACAGGCTCTCGATCGTGTCCAGAACGATCCGCCTGGCGCCGACCTCGTCGACCGCCAGTTCCAGCCGCATGAACAGCGCCTCGAGATCGTATTCGCCGACCTCGGCCAGTTCGGACGGGTTGATCGCGATGTGCTCGACGACGATCCGCCCTTCCTCGACCAGTCCGTCGAGATCGAACCCCAGCGAGGCGACATTGTCGGCAATGTCCGCCGGCCGCTCCTCGAAAGTGACGAACACCCCCGGCTCGCCGGCGCGCGCGCCATTGACCAGGAAGGTGGAGGCAAACAGCGTCTTGCCGCACCCGGCCGAGCCGCAAACCAGCGTCGGCCGCCCGCGAGGCAGGCCGCCCAGGGTCACGTCATCGAAGCCCTCGATGCCCGTCGGGGCCTTTTCTATTCCAGATTGCATCGAAGTCCTGCGCCCTGAGAGAACAAATGATAGGGCGAGGACAAATCAATAGCAATCGTGGACGCCACCGTGTCGCACGAATTCGGTTGTGTCCACTAATGAACTCGCCAATCCATTGCCTAACTCACAAAATGTGAATCAGTTCCCGGACGAAGCAATTATTTCTTGATGTGACAATTTGGACCAATCAATTGCACGTGGGCAGTATATTCATCCGCACATCACCCGCGCCCCGCCGGCTTCCAGCACGTCGAACGCCCGCTTGAACCGCGCCGTCGTCCGCAGCAGCGCCGGCACCTGTCCCGGCCGCCGCAGGATCGATCCGGCGATGCGCAGCCCGTTGAGCCCGCCGCCCGGCGCCATCGCCACGGCAATCGCCGGCGGCAGGTCCGCCCCGGCCTCGTCGGAAATGCAGCGCAACACGGCAAACCGCACCCCATGCGCCGCCGCCGCCGCGCCGGCCAGATGCGATTCCATATCGGCGGCAATCGCCCCGCATTCCCCGTGGATCGCCGCCTTGTCGTCGGCCCGGGCGATCAGCCGGTCGCTGCCAAGGATCGCCCCGCTCGCCGGCATCCGCCGTCCGGTGCGCAGCCGCCGCGCCAGCGATCCGCCGAACACCGGGTCGCACGCCCCCTGCCACTCGCCGACGACCCTGGTGCCGACCACCCAGTCCCCCAGCACGAGCGCCGGGTCGAGCGCGCCGGCCATGCCGAAGCTCAGCACCCCGCACGATTGCGGCACCCAATGCTCCAGTTCGGCCATGAGCCGCGCCCGGTTGCCGCCGCCGGCCAGCGTCACCACCCCCGGCCCGGCAATCGTCGCCGCCTCGCGCCGGGTCCCCGTCACCACCAGCAGCGGCCTGGCGCTCACCTCACATCCCCCAGGCCGGCCGCTCGCCGTTGCCCTGGATCAGGTTGCGATAGCGCGCCAGCGCCCAGACCGGAAAATAGCGCGGATAGCCATGATAGCGCAGGTAGAACACACGCGGGAAACCGCCGCCGGTATAGACCTCCTGGCCCCACAACCCGTCCCCGGCCTGGTTGGCCAGCAGCCATTCCACCCCGCGCGCCACCGCCTCGCTCTTCGCCTCGCCCACCGCCATCAGCCCCAGCAGCGCCCAGGCCGTCTGGCTCGCGGTCGAGCGGAAGGCGTCGTGCCCCTTGCGGTCCAGCGCATAGCTGTCGCACGATTCGCCCCAGCCGCCATCGGCATTCTGCACCCGCTTCAGCCACGCCACCGCCCGCGCCACTATCGGATGCGCGCTGTCGATCCCCGCCCGCCCCAGCGCACAGAGCACCGACCATGTCCCGTAGACATAGTTGACCCCCCAGCGCCCGAACCACGAGCCCTCGGCCTCCTGCTCCTTCTCCAGCCAGGCCAGCGCCGCCGTCATCCTCGGAGAATCGATCGGCTCCCCCAGTTGCGCCAGCATCGAAACCACCCGCGCTGAAACATCCGCGGTTGGCGGGTCGAGCAGCGCGCCATGATCGGCAAACGGCAGGTTGTTCAGGTATTCCTTGTCGTTGTCGGCATCGAACGCGGCGAAGCCGCCATCATGGCTCTGCAACCCCAGCGTCCACTCGGCGCCGCGCGCGATCGCCTCGCGGTCGGCGTCGCCACGCAGCCCCGAAGCCCGGTCCATCGCCATGACGACAACGGCGGTATCATCCAGATCCGGATAATAGTCATTGCCATACTGGAACGCCCAGCCCCCCGGCCGCACGTCCGGCCGCTGCTCCGCCCAATCGCCGACGACATCGAGCACTTGCCGGGGCGAGAGCCAGTCCAGCGCCTTGTGCGCCCGCGCCACCGCCTCGTCGCTGCCCACCTCCAGCATCGCGTGCGCCGCCAGCGCCGTGTCCCACACCGGCGAGACGCAGGGCTGGCAATAGGCCTCGTCCTCCTTGATCACCAGCAGCCGCTCGACCGATTCCCGCGCGATGGCCCGCGCCGGATGATCCTCGGGATAGCCCAGGACGTCGTACATCATCACCGAATTGGCCATCGCCGGGTAGATCGCCCCCAGCCCGTCCTCGCCGTTGAGCCGCTCGGTCACCCAGGCCTCGCACATCGCGATGGATTTCCGCCGCAGCCACTTCGGCCACAGCGGCTCGCCATGCCGCAGCACGAAGTCCAGCCCCTCGAAGAACCACTTCCAGCCATGGTGGACATGCGCCGCCTGGGTCGCCAGCCGCACCGGCTTGCCGGTGAACAGCTCGTCCACCCGCACCCCCTTGGGGTTGCGCGCCCTGGGCTTCTTCGCACAGAGCACCAGCAGCGGCACCACCACCGTCCGCGCCCAGTAGCTCATCTTGGTCAGATGGATGGGAAACCAGCGCGGCGCCAGCATCAGCTCCGGCGGGATCGCCGGCACCGCGCTCCACGGCCCGGCGCCATAGAGCGCCAGCTGGATGCGGGTGAACACGTTGCCGGCCTCGGCCCCGCCCGCGCGCAGGATCGCCTCGCGCGCCCGCACCATATGCGGTGCCGAAATATCGTCGCCGATCATCTTCAGCGCGAAATAGGCCTTGATCGTCGCCGAAATATCGAACCCGCCATCATGGTAGAGCGGCCAGCCGTCATGCTCCCCGCTCTGCCGCCGCCGCAGGTAATTGCCGATCTTCGCCTCGAGCACTTCGTCCACCGGCTCGGCCAGATAGTGCCGCAGCAGCACGTATTCGGCCGGGATCGTCGCATCGGCCTCCAGCTCGTAGACCCAGTGCCCATCCGCCTTCTGCTCGGCAAACAGCCGCTCGCTCCCCCGCCCGATCGCCGCGTCCAGCGCGTCGCGTGCCGGCGCGGCGATTTCCGCTTCCCGGTTCAATTCCCTCAACATGGTTCGACCCCATAAAGCATTGATTGCCCCAGCACCAATCGCGCCGCATTGTCCCCGGCGCGCAGTGCCCCCTCGATCGTTGCCGGCAGCCCGGTCCTGACCCAGTCCCCGGCAAGGAACAGGTTCTCGTAGTCTGTCCCGGGCAGCGGCCGCCGCGCCTCCTGCGCCGGGGTCGCGGCAAATGTCGCCCGCTTTTCCTTGACCACCTGCCAGGCCGGCAGCGCCGCATCCGCCGGGAACCCCAGCGCCATCGCCACCTCGCGCCAGACCGTCCGCGCCAGTTCCTCGCGGTCCGCGTCCATCAGCGCATCCGCCGCGCTGACCGTAACCGAAACCCGGCCCACATGGCAGAACAGCCACTCGCTCGTCGTGTTGAGCAAACCCAGCATCGCCGGCGCCCCCGCCGGTGGCGCGGCGGCGAAATGGACGTTGAGGATCGCCCGGTGTTCGTCCGGCACCACCAGCCCCGGCACCAGCTCGCCGGCGATCCACCCGGGCACCGCCAGCACCACCGCCTCGTCAGCGGCCAGCACCTGCCGGCCATCGCTCCACTCCAGCGCCGATACCCGCCTGCCGGCGAACTCCAGTGCCTTCAGCCGCCGCCCGGTGCTGAGCGGAATCCCCTGCCGCGCCAGCCACCCCACGGCCGGATCGATGAACGCGGCCGAAAGCGTCGGCACGGCAATCCGGGGCAGGGTGGCCCGCCCGCCCTGGAACACGCTGCCCGCCAGCACATTGGCGGCCAGCTCCGCGCTCGCCTCCGCCGGCTCGGTGTTCAGCGCCGCCAGCAGCAGCGGCCGCAGCAGCCGGCGCCACACCGGCCCCTGCGTCGGCACCGCCTCCGCCAGCGTGCGGTCCCCGCCGGCCAGCAGCTTGAGCAGTGGCAGGTAATCGGCCAGGCCGGTGCGCGGAACCCGCCGCCTGGGGTCGAGCAGCCACCACGGCATCCGCCCGTCGCTCAGCGCAATGGTCCAGCGCTCGCCACTGGCCGCGTCGAAAAACGGAAACTCGGCCGTCTGCGGTCCCGCCAGCGCCCTGTCCGCGCCGATGCTCTCGCGAAACGCCATGACCGCCCGGTTGCCGGAAAGCACCAGATGGTTGCCATTGTCGATCACCAGCCCCAGCGCCGGATCGCGATAGGAGCGGCAGCGCCCCCCGGCCCGCGCCGCGCTGTCGGCAATGCAGACCGCCGCCCCGCCCTGGGACAGCGTCACCGCCGCCTGTAACCCGGCCAGCCCGGCCCCGGCAATCGTCGCCCGCGCGAAGCCGGTCATCCGAGCCACCGGTGCCGCAGCAGCGCCAGCAGCAGGAGCGGCTTGTTCACCCCCACCCGCCGGCGCGGCGCCCGCCAGCCCCGGCGCACCATCCGCGCGAGAACGCGGGCATAGGCCGCTTCCATCAGCCGCGGCGCCAGCGTGTGCCCCTGCGGCCGCCCGGCGAGGATCGTATTGGCGGCGCGGTAGTGCGCCTGCGCATGTGGCACCAGCCATCGCGCCGCCGCATCGAGCCGGTCGTCGCCGGCCACCTGCTGCGGGCTTTCCGGCACGATCCCCGCCGCCGCCAGCGCTTCCGCCGGCAGGTAGCACCGCCCGATCGCCGCATCCTCGTCGATGTCGCGCAGGATGTTGGTCAGTTGCAGCGCCCGCCCCAGGTGATGGGCCAGGGCGATCCCCGTCTCGCGCTCCATGCCGAACACCCGCACCGAAAGCCGCCCGACGGCGGACGCCACCCGGTCGCAATAGAGATCGAGCGTCGCATAGTCCGGCCAGCGCACCGGCCCGTCCACGTCCATCGCCATGCCGTCGATCACCGCGATGAAATCGTCCGGCTTCAGCCCGAACCGGGCCACCGCGTCCTCCAGCGGCGCCGCCCGCCCAGCCGGCTGCCGGGCATAGAGCGCGGCGATATCCGCCCGCCAGCCGTCCAGCTCGGCCCGCCGCGCCGCCACCGGCGCGCCTTCGTCATCGGCAATGTCGTCGACCACGCGGCAGAAGCCGTAGATCGCGAACATCGCCTCCCGCTCCGCCGGCGGCAGCACCCGCATCCCGGCATAGAACGAACTGCCCGCCACCTTGGCGCGAAGCGCCGGGTCGAACGCGGCCGACGCATTCGCCGCAGGGGAGGGGGCCAGACTGTTCATCGCACGATCCGCGCGAGCCCGTGCCGCAGCAAGGCGCCCAAGGCAAGCGCGCCCGCCCGCCCCTTGCCATGGTGCACCTTGTCCGCCAGCGGATCGCGCCGCATGAGCCCTTGCGCCAGGTCCACCGCCAGCCGCTGGATCACCGCCACTTCGGCCGAAAGCCGGAAATCCCGGATCCCCCTGGCAAACGGCGCCGCCTCGTCCAGCAGGCCCAGGGTCCGCTCCGCCAGCTCCCGGATCACCGCGCGCAGGGCAGGGGAGGACCGCGCCCCGCCCAGCTCCCCGATCGCGACCCCCCGCGCCGCCATGGCATCCGCCGGCACATAGACCCGGTCCAGCGCCCGGTAATCCTTGCCGCAATCCTGCAGGTGGTTGATGATCTGCAAGGCCGCGCACAAGGCATCGTTCATCGGCCACAGCGCCCGGTCCTCGCCATGGACGTCGAGCACCCAGCGCCCCACCGGCATCGCCGACCAGCGGCAATAGCCGATCAGCTCGTCCCAGTCGGCATAGCGGTTCTGCACGCAATCCTGCTCGAAGGCGGCAATCAGGTCGCGCGCATGAACCAGATCCAGCCCCCGCGCCCGCGCCACCCGCGCCAGCTTCGCCGCCTCGGCAGGGCCTTCCCCCTCCAGCCCCGCCCGCATCGCCCCCAGCAGCCGCAGTTTCTCGTCCGCCGGCGCGGTCTCATGGTCGGCAATGTCGTCGGCCATCCGGGCAAAGGCATAATAGGCCATCACCGGCCCCCGCGCATCCGGCCGCACCAGCCACGAGGCGACCGGAAAATTCTCGTCCATATGCCCCTTGCCGGAAGCGAGGTCTGCTGGCGAACTCACGCGGCCTCACCGAGCACGGCCTGCGCCCGCCCTTTCCACATGCCCCCGCGCCCGCGATGAAACGCCCAGCCCGAAGCCATGGTGCACCCGGCATAGAACACCGCCACCAGCGGCAGGAACGGCCCCCATAACGGCCCCCGCCCGTACCACCGCAAGGTCGGCGTCCATGAAATCGCCATCAGCCACCAGCTCAGAAACCCCAGCCACCGCGCCTCGCCGGCGCCGAACAGCGCCAGCAGCGGCCCGGCGAGGAACACCAGCCCCAGCCCCAGCACCGTCCCCGCCAGCAGCAGCGGATTGTAGCGCAACTGCGCATAGGCCGAACGGCTGATCATCGCCGCGATCTCGCCCACCGTGCGATAGGGCCGGATCGAGCGGCTCCGCCGGCTCAGCCCCAGCCAGATCGGCCCCTGGCGCTTGATCAGCGCGCCGAGCGAACAGTCGTCGATCAAGGCTCCCCGGATCGCGCCGATCCCACCGGCCCGCTCCAGCGTCTCCCGCTCGACCAGCACGCATCCCCCCGCCGCGCCGGCGAAATGCCTGGTTACCGGCCCCCTCCGGTTGATCCAGCCGAACGGGTAGAGCATCTTGAAGAAGTAGATGAACGCCGGGATCAGCAGCCGCTCCGGCCCGGTCGCGCAATGCAGGTGCGCCATGAACGAGACCAGCCGCCGCCGGCGCCCCTTGCCGTCACCCGCCAGCGCGATGCCGACCAGCCGCCGCAGCGTATCGGGCGCATGTTCGATATCGGCATCGGTCAGCCACAGATAATCCGGGGCGCCGGCCGCCGCGATCCCCTGCGAAACCGCCCAGAGCTTGCCGGTCCACCCCGCCGCCAGCGGCAATCCCTGCCGCACCGCGATGCGCGGGCTGTCCACCAGCCGCGCGATCGCCGCCGTCCCGTCGCTCGAATTGTCATCGACGAGGATCACGCGAAACTCGCCGGGATAGTCCTGCGCCGCCAGGCTGCCCAGCGACCGTCCGATCACATCCACCTCGTCCCGCGCTGGCACCACCGCCACCACGCTCGGCCACTCCGGCAGGTCGGCCGCGAACGCGACGTTGTCGTCGTTCTCCGCCACCGTCCAGAACCGCGACAGCAGCATGGCCACCCAGATCACCAGACAGGTCAAACCCAGCCAGATCACGCGGAAATCATCCCCGCCGCGCGAAACCACGCCAGCGCGTCGGCCAGCGCATCGCGATAGCTCCCCGCCCGATAACCCAGCTCCGCCTCCGCCCTGGCCGAGGAATAATACATGTGGTGCCCCGCCATCTTCAGCGAATCGACCGTCAGGAACGGCTCCCGCCCGGTCACCCGCGCGACCGCCTCGGCCGCATAGGCCAGCGGAAACAGCGGCCCGCGCGGCAGTTTCACCCTGGGCGGCTGCCGCCCGCACAGCTCGGCGATGTCGGCCAGCATCCGCGCCAGCGTCACATCCTCGCCGCCGAGGATATACCGCTCGCCGACCCGCCCCTTCTCCGCCGCCAGCAGATGCCCCTGCGCGACATCGTCGACATGGACGAGGTTCAGCCCCGAATCGACATAAGCCGGCATCCGCCCGCTCGCCGCCTCGACCAGGATCCGCCCGGTCGGCGTCGGATGCACGTCCCGCGGCCCGATCGGGGTCGATGGGTTGACGATCACCGCCGGCAGGCCCTTCTCCCGCACCATGTCCTCGACCAGCCGCTCGGCCACCACCTTGCTGCGCTTGTAGGCACCGGTCGCCTGCTCCGGCTGGGCCGAACGCGTCTCGTCAGCCACGCCGCCCGGCAGCGGCAGCAGTGTCGCTACCGAAGAGGTATGCACCACCCGGCCAATCCCGGCAGCCAGCGCCGCCTCCATCACCACCCGCGTCATGGTCAGGTTGTTGCGCACGATCTCCTCCGGGTCGCGCGCCCACAGCCGGTAATCCGCCGCCACGTTCAGCAGCAACGCCGCCCGCTCCCCGGCAAACGCCCGCGCCACCGCCCCGGCATCGCGCAAGTCGGCCTGGACCAGCTCGCCGGGAAATTCCGCGAGGTTCGCCTGCGGGCTGCTCGCACGCACCACCCCGCGCACCCGCGCGCCCTGCGCCGCGCACGCCCTCGCGACCGCCGAGCCGAGAAACCCCGCAACCCCGGTAATGATGACAAGTTGCCCATCCACAATTCGACGCTCTAGATATTTTTGCATGTCCGGCCAAGCGGTGTAGGGAGCCGGACGCAATGCTATCCCCCGCGCACTCCCTCTGGCTTGGCCTGCCGCTGGCGCTTCTCGCCGCCGCCGGCCTGGTCTATCAGTGCGTCGTCCTCCACGCCGTCCGCCGCTGGTTCGCGCAATGCTGCCCGCGCGATCGCGGCACCGATGCCGTCACCCTGCTCAAACCCCTCCACGGCAGCGAGCCGCAACTCGCCGCCAACCTCGCCACCTTCCTGGCGCAGGACCATGCCGGCCCCGTCCAGATGCTCTGCGGCGTCAATTCCCCGGAAGACGCCGCGCTCCCCGTGGCCCGCACCCTCGCCGCCAGCCACCCCCGGGCCGACATCACCTTCAGCCCCGGCCCCCGCGCGCCCGGCGCCAACGGCAAGGTCGGCAACCTCGTCGCCATGATGCGCGAAGCCCGCCACCCGGTCCTCGTCCTGTCCGACAGCGACATCGCCGTCCGCCCGGATTACCTCTCGCAGGTCCTCGGCACGCTCGCCCGCCCCGGTGTCGGCGCCGTCTCCTGCCTCTACATCGGCCGTGGCGATGCCGGCCTGTGGTCGCAGGTGGGCGCCGCCGCCCTGTCCTATGCGACCATGCCCAACATGGCCCTCGCCCTCCACTTCGGCCTGTCGCAGCCCTGCATGGGTTCGACCATCGCGCTCCGCCGCGAAACGCTCGATGCCATCGGCGGCTTCGAACGCTTCGTCGATGTCCTGGCCGACGACTACGCCATCGGCATGGCCGTCGCCGAACAGGGCCTCGCGGTCGTCGTCCCGCCGATGCTCGTCACTCACGCCTGCGAGGAGCCGACCTTCGCCGCCCTGTGGCGCCATCACCTGCGCTGGATGGTCACCCTGCGCTCCATCGTCGGCCTGCAGCACCTCGGCACCGTCGTCACTCACGCCCTGCCGCTGGCACTGCTGACCATCCCCTTCCTGCCCATCCCCGGCCTCGCGCTGGCCGCCCTCGCGCTCGCCCTGCGCGCCACGATCAAGGCCCGCGTCGATCGCATCGCCGGCCACGCCACCGGCCCGCTGCACCATCTGGTCCTCGCGGATCTGCTGAGCTTTTTCATCTTTCTGGCCAGCCTCACCGCGCGCACGATTGATTGGCGCGGCCACCGCCTTACAATGGCGGGCAACGGCCTGATCCGCTCACGCCCCGATTCCCCCACCCGTTTCCCATTCCCCAGGTTGAGAACCCGATGAAGCGCACCCTTTTCCTGCAAGGCCCCAGTTTCGATGGCTACGACGGCGGCGCCGGCGCCCGCTACCAGATGAAGCGCGAGGTCAAGAGCTTCTGGTACCCGACCTGGATCGCCCAGCCCGCCGCCATGGTGCCGGGCAGCAAGCTGATCGACGCCCCGGCCCACGACCTCTCGTGGGACGACATCGCCCACGAGTTCGACGAGCGCGACCTCGTCATCCTCCACACCTCGACGCCCTCATTCCGCCAGGACGTCCAGACGGCCGAACTGATCAAACAGCGCAACCCGAACTGCCTGGTCGGCATGGTCGGCGCCAAAGTCATGATCGAGGACGTCAAAAGCCTCGAAGCCAGCGCAGCCATCGATTTCGTCTGCCGCGAGGAATACGACTTCACCTGCGTAGACCTCGCCGAAGGCAAGCCCTTCGCCGAAATCGACGGCATCACGTACCGCGCGCCGGACGGCAGCATCGTGCGCAACAAGGACCGCGCCATCATTGAGGACATGGACGTCCTCCCCATGGTCAGCCCGATCTACCGGCGCGATCTCGACCCCATCAAGTATTTCGGCGGCTACCAGCGCCACCCCTACGTCTCGTTCTACACCGGCCGCGGCTGCAAGAGCCGCTGCACCTTCTGCCTCTGGCCGCAGACCATCAGCGGCCACCGCTATCGCCACAAGTCGGTCGGCAAGGTGATCGAGGAAGTGAAATACATCCTCGCCGAAATGCCGGAAGTGAAGGAGATATTCTTCGACGACGACACCCTGGCCGATGCCCACGAATTCGTCGTCGAACTCTCCGGCGAACTGGCGAAACTCGGCTTCGGCAAGCCCGGCTTCCCGGTCACCTGGGGCTGCAACGCCAAAGCCAACGTCCCCCAGCCGGTGCTGGCGGCGATGAAGGCCGGCGGCTGCCGCGTCCTGCTCGTCGGCTATGAGAGCGGCAACCAGCAGATCCTGCACAACATCAAGAAGGGCCTGCGCACCGATGTCGCCCGCCGCTTCACGAAAGACGCGCACGATCTCGGCCTGACCATCCACGGCACCTTCATCCTCGGCCTCCCTGGCGAAACGCTGGAAACCATCGAGGAAACCATCCGCTACGCGATCGAACTCAACCCCCACACCATCCAGGTCAGCCTCGCCGCGCCGTACCCCGGCACCTTCCTCTACAAGCAGGCCACCGAAAACGGCTGGTTCGACGGCAGCGACCACCTCCTGACCGACGGCGGCAACCAGATCGCCCAGCTCTCCTATCCCCACCTCAGCCGCGAGGTCATCTTCGACAAGGTCGAGGAATTCTACCGCCGCTACTACTTCCGCCCCCGCAAGATCGGCGCGATCATGGGCGAGATGCTGCGGGACTGGGACATGATGAAGCGCCGCCTGCGCGAAGGCGTCGAATTCTTCGACTTCCTCCGCCGCCGCAAGGAAGCCGCCTGAGGTCGCCGCTGCTGCGTAAACGCATCGTCATCACCGCCGACGACTTCGGCGCCGCGCCGGCGGTCAACCAAGCCGTCGAACAGGCCCACGTCGAGGGCGTGCTCACCGCCGCCAGCCTGATGGTCGCCGGCGATGCCATGGCCGATGCCGTCCACCGCGCCCGCCGCCTGCCGGCGCTCGGCGTCGGCCTCCACGTCGTGCTGGTGGATGGCCGCCCGATCCTGCCCCGCGCGCAGGCCTCCTGGCTGACCACGCCGGACGGCCGCTTCCACGATTCCATGCTGAAAACCGCGCTGCTCATCGCCTTCGTCCCGGCCGCCCGCACCCAGATGCAGGCCGAAGTCGCCGCCCAGTTCGCCGCCTTCGCCGCCACCGGCCTCAAGCTCGACCACGCCAACGCCCACAAGCACTTCCACCTCCATCCGATGATCGCCTCGGCAATCGTCAAGGCCGGCCGCCCTCACGGCCTGCGCGCCATCCGCGCCCCGCGCGCACCCGGCGGCGGCATCCTCGCATGGTGGGCCGGCATTCTCGCAAGCCACTGGCGCCGCCAGGGCCTCACGGTCAACGACACCGTCTCCGGCCTCGCCGAATCCGGCCGGTTCGACAGCGCCGCCATGCAGTCCGCCTTGGCCGCCCTGCCGCCGGGCCTGCACGAACTCTACACTCACCCCGCCACCGGCCCCTATCCCGGCTCCGCCCCCGGCTACCGCTACGCCGACGAACTCGCCGCCCTGACCTGCAGCCAGACCGCCGCCGCGCTCAGATCCAGCGGTGCCGTTGCCGGCCGCTTCGCCGATTTCAGCCGCACCCGCTAACGCCCGCTCCACCCCCCTTCGCCTCCCGTCCCCCTTCGCCTCCCGTCCCCCTTCGCCATCCCCGCCCCCCTTCGTCATTCCCGCGAAGGCGGGAATCCAGCCCCACGCCCGAATGCCGGGCGGTTCCCCGCCCGGCACCCCATTCACGGCATCAGCACCGAATCGACGACGTGGATCACCCCGTTCGATTGCATCACGTCCTTGATCGTCACCGTCGAAGTCCCGCCCTTGGCATCGGTCAGCACCAGCTTGCCCATGCTCATCTTCGCGGTCAGCGGCTCGCCCTGCACCGTGGTCAGGGTCGCCGTCCCGCCACCCGCCTTGATCGCCGCGGCGATGTCCTTCGAAGTCATCCGCCCGGCCACGACATGATAAGTCAGAATGCCGGTCAGCATCTGCTTGTTCTCCGGCTTGACCAGGGTATCGACAGTGCCCGCCGGCAGCTTGGCGAACGCCGCGTTGGTCGGCGCGAACACGGTGAACGGCCCCGGACCGGACAGGGTGTCGACCAGCCCCGCCGCCTTCACCGCCGCCACCAGCGTCGTGTGATCCTTCGAGTTCATCGCGTTGTCGACGATCGTCTTGGTCGAAGACATCGCCGCCCCGCCGACCATTGGATTGGCCGAGGCGGCAACGCTCAGCGCCGGCACCGAAGCCAGCACCGCCAGCGCGGCAACCGCCGCGCGCATCTGGGATTTCATCATCTCTGTCGTCCTCTGCTCTTTACAGCAAAGCTTTGCTGCGAGGCAGATACGCGCGGGCAGGGGGTCGGGGTGCTGCGGAGGACATGCCCTTTGGGGCAGGGTATTGACAATTATCTCCATATAGGTTATAAGCCCGCGCATCCGCCCCGGCCAAAGCGCACGGCCGGTTCGGTGTTTCAGGCCGGCGTTGCGGGCCATGGCGCGGCAAAGACGCGCGCGCGCAAGCAGCGTCCGCAAGGATTTGAAGCCGTCGCTTGCAAGCGACATCCGTAACGGCAGCCCTAGCATCGCGAACCCGCCGGGCCGCCCGCTTCACATCCTCAGGGTCGAGCGGAGCGTCGACAGACTACCCTCCGCCGGTCGCATTGAAGTCTGCACGGAATGCAGCCCGAAGGGTAAGGGCAGGCGAAGCTTGGGGAGTCACCGCCGGCAACGGCCAGGGCTACGTATTCGCCACCCCGACCCCGACAGCCGCATTCCCGCCCCCGCGCCATACGCGAAGGGCGCCCCAACGCCGGCCTGATGTTGCCGTGCTATTCCTCGGCGTTACGTCGCACTCGCCCGCGACCGCCGAGCCGCGCCAGTTCCTCCCCGGCACGGGGAGGGGGACCACCGAAGGTGGTGGAGGGGCACCGGCAGTTATTCCCCACCTCACCGGCTCCCCGAAGTCCTTTGCCGCCCAATATCGACAAGCGATATTGGGGAGCGATATTTGCGGACGCGCGCTACGCCCGCTTCGCCCCCCGGAGGCGAAGTTCCATGACCGGCCAGATCACCAGCGCGGCGCCAAACACCACATCCCGCAACCGCAGGACCAGCCCCAGCGCCAGCGCATCCGCCGCCGGCACGCCGAACGCCAGCCCGGCCCCCACCAGCCCCGCCTCCTGCAAAACCAGCCCCGCCGGCACGAAGAACAGGATCCCCCGCGCCGCATAAGCCACCGAGTCGATCGCCAGCGCCGGCCAGAACCCCAGATCCAGCCCCATCGCTGCCGCCGCCATCCACAGCTGCACCCCCCCGGCAAACCAGGCGATGAAATGCAGCAGGATGCTCGCCGGCATCCCCCCGCGCTGCCGCGCCAGCTCGTGCCGCATCAGCGTCCCTTCCTCGCGCAGCCGCCGCGCCAGCCGCGAATGCCGCCCGCCCAGCCGCCACCACAGCCAGACCCCCGCACCCGCCGCCAGGACGATCCCCGCCGCCATCCCCGCCAGCGCCCAGGCATTCCCCGGAAACACCGGCAGCTCCGCCTTGTCCCAGAATCTCGGCAGCACCCCGATCGCCAGCGCGATGAACGGCAACTGCCCGATCACTTCGGCAAAGGTATCCAGCGCACTCGCCGAAATCGCCGCCCGCGTCCTTCCCCCCGCCAGCACCAGCGCCCGCGCCCCGATCGCCTCGCCCAGCCCCGGCATGAACACCAGCAGGTTCCCCCCCGCATCGCGCAACAGCCGCGAACCCAGGCAGGCGGCAAACGAAACCCCCGGCCGCAACGCCGCCAGCGCCGCCGCACAAAGCAGCGTTGCCAGGAGTTGCCCCGGCACCGTCGCCAGCACCGCCGCCGGCCGCACCTCCGCCACTGCCGCCGCCAGCAGCCGCCGCAGGCCGTCGTTGGCCACGATCGCCAGCCCGATCCCCGCCAGGATGGCCAGCGCCGGCACCAGGGTTCGCACCTGATGCGGCTTTATTGGCCCCGCCTTCATCCGATCTCGTCCCACCGGCACAGCCGCACCCCGCGCGCCGAAAGCGCCTCGCGCAATGCCGGACCGGTCAGTGCCGCCAGCTCGTCCTCCTGCCGCCACCCCGCCGGCGGCGCATGCGTTCCCGATCCGCTCCACCCCGCCCGCGCCGGATGCAGCCCCAGCTCCGTCACGCCCTCGGGCAAGGCCGCCACCATTCCCAGCAGCAACGGCTCCCCGATCGCGCCGGCGTCGCACTTGCCGAAGAAGTGATCGTTGGTCGAAAACCCCCGCACCCGCGCCGCCCGCCGCATCCACCCCGCCAGCGGCCAATGCGCCAGCGCCTGCCCCAGCCGCCCGGGAGCGAAACCCACCCCGGCCGCCGCCCGTGAAAACTGCCAGCCTTCATGCGGCACCCGCACCGCCCGCGCGCCCAGCGACCGCACCCCGTCCAGCGCCAGCGCCAGCACGGCGGGATGCTGGTGGCAATGCCAGTGCCCGTCGAGGTGCGTGCAGCCCAACCCCGTCTGCCGATAGCCCTCGACCTGCGCCGCAATCTCCCGCGCCAGTTCGGTCCGCGCCCCCAGCATCATCGCCACGCCGCTGCGCACCGGCGCCGCGCCCAGGTTCACCCCATCCCGCGAAAGCGGCGCCCCCAGCCCCGGACACGCCGCCCGCGCCCCATAAAGCGCCAGGTGCAGGCCCACGCCCAGCCCCGGCATCCGCCGCGCGCGGCGCACCGCATCGTCCACCGCGTCGCCGGCCACGACCAGGCTGGCACTGGTCAGCACCCCCTCGCGATGCGCCTCCTCCACCGCCTCGTTGACCTCGAGCGACATCCCGAAATCGTCGGCCGTAGTGATGAGCCGCCGCGTCACTGCAGGATGTCGCCATGCGCCACCGCCAGCCGCGCCCCGCGCCAGCCGACCCGCCTGGCCACCAGCCCCTTCGCCCAGACGGCAAACGAAAACACGTCCCGCCACCACACCGCCAGCAGCCCGGGCAGCGGGAGATCGTCATTGCGCCCCAGCCGCCGCGCCACGACCCGCGCCAGCACCCAGTGCAGCACCACCGGCAGCACTGCCAGCCAGAGGCTCGCCACTCCCGGCCAGCACAGCAGCAGCAATGGCAGCGGCCCCGGATGGCTGACGACCGACGCCACGTACCCCACCGGGTCCAGCCCCCTGACCGTCCGCGCCCAGCGCAGCTCATGGTCGAACAGCGCCGCGAGATCGCGATCGTTGACCAGCGTCTCCACCGCATCCGGCCCGAACACGATCTTCCAGCCGGCGCGACAGATCCGCTTGCCCAGTTCGGCATCGTCAGAAAGATGCGGCGCCAGCGCCTCCAGCCCGCCGGCCGCCGCCAGCACCTCGCGCCGCACCGCGGTCAGCGGCCCATAGGTCACCTGCAATGGCGCCAGCCGCGCATGAAGCACGGCCATCGGCAGGAACCAGTAATCGATGAACCATGCCCCGAGGCGCCGCACCTGGTCCCCGCTCCGCCCCGGCCTTGCCCGATAGAGCGCCGTCACCGCGCCGGTCCCGTCCTCCGCCAGCCGGTCCACCGCCCGCGCCAGCACGCCCGGCGCGATGACGATGTCGCTGTCCGAAATCACCACGACCTCGCCCAGCCCCTCGGGCAGGGCGCGGGCCATGTTGACCAGGTTGGAAACCTTCGGGTTGGCCCCATGCACCGTGGCATCGATGACGAACCGGCAATCCACCGCCGGGTGCCGCTCCGCCACCCGCCGCGCCACCGCCAGCGCCGGGTCGCCGCCATCCGCCACCCCGAACACATGGGTCACCGCCCCCGGCATGGCCTGAGCGACGAAACTCTCGATCGCCGCCTCCAGCCCGTCCTCGTCCCCGCACAGCGGCTTCAGCACCGTTACCCCCGGCGGGTTGCGCCACCCCGGCCCCCGCTTCAGCCGCAGGCCCAGGACCGCCGCCATCGCCAGCAGTAGGTAAGCCGAAGCGGCACAGGAAAGGGCGGCCACCAGCCACCAGAGCACGATCATGGAACCGGCTCCTAGGCGAATAACCCGCGGGACGAAAGCACCCCCATGCCCCGTTCAGCCTGCGCCCAACCCCTCGCGGGGATTGCCGCGCAAACGCTTTTCCGCCAGAGCCGCCTCGCCATGTCCCAAGCCACTCATGCTCCCCGGCTTACCGCCCTGATCCTCGGCGCCGCGCGTCGTCCGCTGGTCACGCTGGCGCTCGCCCTCGCCGGACTCGCCGCTGCCGTGTTCATCGTCGTCACCCGTTTCGACATGACGACCGACACCAGCCAGTTGATCTCGGCGGATACCCCATGGCGTGCCAACCAGGCCAAGGTGGACAAGGCGGTCGCCCAGTCCAGCGATTCGATCCTGCTGATCGTCGATGGCAAGACCCCGGAACTGGCCGAAGCCGCTGCCCGCGACCTGTCCGCAGCCCTCGCGGCGGACGTTCCGCACTTCGAACGCGTCACCCGGCCGGACGGTGGTGCGTTCTTCGCCAGCAACGGGCTGCTCTATGCCGGTCTCGGCGATGTGCGCGACACCACCCGGCGCCTGATCGATGCCCAGCCGCTGCTCGGCCCGCTCGCCGCCGACCCCTCGCTGCGCGGCATCGCCACCGCGCTCGACACCGCCGCCGAGGGCGCCACGACCGAAAACGACGCCGCCAAGGTCGCCCGCCTCGAAACCCCGCTCCGGTCGCTCGCCGCCGCGATCGACACCGGGCTGGCCGGCAAGCCCGCCTGGTATTCCTGGCAAAACCAGTTCTCCGAAGGCAAGGGTCCGCTATCGCCGCCGACCCGCCGCGTCATCACGGCCCAGCCCCGCCTCGATTTCACCGACCTCCAGCCCGGCGCCGCCGCCAAGCAGGCCGCGCTCGATGCCGCGGCCAGGTTGCGGCTCGACGCCGCCCACGGCGTCCACATCGGCATCACCGGCGAAGTCCCCCTCTCCGACGAGGAATTCGGCACGATCCGCGAGAACATCGGCCTGGTCGGCCTGATCATGGCACTGGCCATGGTGGTCACGCTGTGGCTCGCCACCCGCTCGGCGAAAATCGTCGCCGCCATCGTCGTGACCATCGTCGCCGGGCTGGTCGTTTCCCTCGCCCTCGGCCTGCTCGCGGTCCACCGGCTCAACCTGATCTCGATCGCCTTCATCCCCCTGTTCGTCGGGCTCGGGGTCGATTTCGGCATCCAGGTGGCCGTCCGCTTCAATGCCGAACGCCAGGCTGGCGCCGCCCCGCTCGATGCCCTGCGGCTGATGGCGGAAGCCATCGGCGAGCCGCTGCTGATGGCCGCCGGTGCCATCCTGCTGGCGCTCGCCGCCTTCCTGCCGACAGACTACGTCGGCATCGCCGAGCTTGGCATCATCGCCGGGATGGGCATGATGGTCGCCCTGCTGCTCAACGTCACCCTGCTGCCAGCCCTGTTCATGCTGCTCAGGCCCGCTCCCCCGGCCGAAGAAGTCGGCTGGCGCGGCGCCGCGCCGCTGGATCGCTGGCTTCACCGCCGCCGCAAGCCGGTGATCCAGGCCTTCGTCATCGCCATGGTCGCCTCGATCGCCGGCCTCGGCCTGATCCGCTTCGATTTCAACCCGCTGCACTTGCGCGATCCCAATACCCCGGCAATGGCCGCGCTGACCGATCTCCTGCGCGATCCGGACCGCACGCCCAACACGCTCACCGTGCTCACCCCCAGCCTCGCCGATGCCGATCGTCTGTCCGCCCGCCTCGGCAAGCTCCCCGAAGTCGCCCAGACGGTGACGCTGTCCAGCTTCATCCCGGCCGATCAACCCGCCAAGCTGGCGCTGATCGGCGATGCCTCGCTGCTGCTGGACCCGGCCCTCAATCCGTTCGACCTGCCCACCCCGGCGGACGATGCCTCGACCATCGCCGCCCTCCACAAGGCCGCCACCTCGCTGAGGCAACTGGCGTCCGCGCGCCCCGGCCCGCTCGGCACTGCCGCCGCCGGCCTCGCCTCCAGCTTCGATCGCCTCGCCGCCGCACCCGCCGCGCGCCGTGCCGAAGTGGCGAAGATGCTGGTCGCCCCGCTCGGCGTGACCCTCGACACCATCCGCACCTCCCTCCAGGCAAGCCCGGTCAGCCGCGAGACCCTGCCGCCCGAGCTGGTCAGCGAATGGCTGGCGAAGGACGGCCAGGCCCTGGTCTCGGTCACGCCCTCGGGCAACAGCCTCGACAACGCCACGCTCGAACGCTTCACCGCCGCCGTCACCCGCCTTGCGCCCAATGCCACCGGCCTGCCGGTCGATACCCAGGCGGCCGCCCGCACCGTCGCGCTCGCCTTCGTCCAGGCCGGCGCCCTCGCGCTCGTGCTGGTCAGCGCGCTGCTGTTCGCCGTACTGCGCTCGGCCCGGGAAGTCGCCTTCACCCTGGCGCCGGTGGTCCTGTCGATCTTCCTCACCCTCGGCAGTTGCGTCGTGATCGGCCAGCCGCTCAACTTCGCCAACATCATCGCCTTTCCGCTGCTGTTCGGCGTCGGCGTCGCCTTCCACATCTATTTCGTCATGGCCTGGCGGCGCGGCGTCGGCGATCTCCTGCAGACCAGCCTCGCCCGCGCCGTCGTCTTCTCCGCGCTGGCCACCGGCAGCGCCTTCGGCGCGCTCTGGCTGTCCGACCATCCCGGCACGGCCAGCATGGGCCTGATCCTGATGATCTCGCTGATCTGGACGCTGGTCTGCGCGCTGATCTTCGAACCGGCCCTGCTCGGCCCGGTGCGCCATCACGATGCCGTGGCGGCCGAGCACTGAGCATGGCCGAACCGGGCGGCGCCGGCTCGCGGCTGGCGGGTCTGGTCAGCGCCGGCGTATCGCTGGCGCTGCTGGCGACGGTTGCCTTCCAGTTCCGCCGGCTGGATTTCGCCGCGATTCTCTCCCTGGTTCCCGGCCGGTCCGCGTTCTGGCCGGTATTTGCCGCCTGGTACCTCGCCGAACCGCTGTTCGACTGGGTGATCTACCGCCGCCTGTGGCGCGTCGCATGGGGTGGCTTCGCCGCCCTGTTGCGCAAGAAGGTCAGCAACGAGCTGCTGCTCGGCTACCTCGGCGAGGTGCAGTTCTATGCCTGGGCGCGCAGTCGGCTTGACACGGTCGCCGCGCCATTCGCCGCGGTCAAGGATGTCACGATCCTGTCTGCGCTGACCGGCAATCTCGCCACGCTCGCCATGCTGGCGCTGTCCTGGCGGCTTGTCGCCCATGGCCAGCTCGGCACGGAAACGCGCATGGTGTTCCTCTCGCTCGGCGTCGTGCTGGTCACCTCGCTGGCGATCCTGCTGTTCCGTGCCAGCCTGTTCTCGCTTCCCCGGCCGACGCTGTGGTGGATCTCGGCAGTCCACGCCCTGCGCATCGCCGCGCTGATCGGGCTGGCGGCCTGGATGTGGCACCTGGTCCTGCCGGATGTCGCCTTTTGGCTGTGGCTGGTGCTGGCGACCCTCAGAATGCTGGTCTCGCGCCTGCCGATGATCCCCAACAAGGACGTGGTGTTCGCCGGGCTGGCGGTGTTCCTGCTCGGTCACGAAGGCGAAGTCGGCAGCTTGATGACGATGATGGCCGGACTTTTGCTGATCGCCAACATCGCAGTCGCCGCTCTCCTCGCCGGAGCCGACCTCGCACGATCACGCCGGCGTGCGGCATGATCGCGCGGCCGCCGCTACCGGCCCAGGCCTGACGCGCAACGCCATCCCGCCGTAGCCGTGTGTTCCAGCATCACCTCAAGCCGAAAGCCGGCTCCCGGCATTTCGCACGATGCCGTGATCGAGCAGCTCCGCATAACGCGCCGGCCGGTGCGTGCGCACGAAGCGGCGATAGGTCGCATCGATGCTGTCGAGCAGGGCCGGCACCGTGGTATCGCCTGGATGGACCGCGATCCGCGCATCGCGCAGCACCGCCGGGCAGGCCCGCGCCAGCGCCGCCACCAGGAGCGAACTCGCCACTCGCCCCCGGCTGCGGCTGGCCCAGGTGATCACCGGCCCGCCCGCCAGCGTGCGGCGCCCGGCGGGTGACCAGACCCGGAGATGATCTTCGGCCAGGGCAAAACCCTGATCGACCAGCGCCTGCTTCGCCCCCTCCGAATAGAGCCAGGCCGGGGCGATGAACCCCGCCACCGGCCGCCCGATCGCCTCCTCGACCACCTCGCGGCCGGCGATCAGCCGCCGCCCGGCCTCCTCGCGCGAAAGCCTGGCGAACTCGCCGGCACCGGCGGTCATGTGCTTCTGCATGAAGCCGCGCTCCAGCGCATCGTCGCGGTGACACCAGCCGTGCAGGAACATCTCGACGCCCTGATCGGCCCAGCCGCGCAACTTGGCGGCATAGGCCGGGTTTGCCGCCAGCGGCGCGCCGTCCTCGAAATCGGGCACCACCAGCATCGCCAGGCGCGGCCCGCCGAGCAGGCCGCACAGCCGCTCGAACAGGGCATCGACCTCGCGCTCGAAACGCGGGCTGACATCATGAATCGAGGCGAACAGGCGCGGGCGCAAGGTGCGTCAGGCGGCGTCGCGGGCCAGCGGCGCGAAAGGCAGGCGATGGGGCAGCAGCCCCCGGTCCCGTCGGTCCAGCAACTGTCGGTAGAACGCGAACAGGTCGGCGAAATGCTCGTCCACCGTGCGCACGGCAGTGGCATGGCGCAGCGCGCGGGTGCGCACTGCGTCACGCGGGGTGGCGATGAAGTCGAGGATCGCGCGCGCCATCGCCGCCGGGTTGCCGGATTCGAAGGTCCAGCCATCGGCCAGCCGGGCATGATCGGCCCCGCCGCCGCGATCCGGCACGATCATCGGCAGGCCGGAGGCGCGCGCCTCGCCCGCCACCGTGCAGAACACCTCGGCCTCGGCGCCATGGACCAGCGCGTCGCAGCTCGCCAGCAGGCGGGCGAACTCGCGCCGGTCGGTCACCGGGGCGATCAGCTGGATGTGGGGATTGTTGGCGGTCGCCCGCGCCACCCGCGCCCGCTCGCGCCCGTCGCCGGCGATGATCAGGCCGATCGGCGCCCCGGCCCCGGCCGCGGTCACCGCCTCGATCACCATCGGCCAGCGCTTCTCCGGCCCATGCCGCCCGGCGCCGACCAGCAGCGTGGCCTCGGCCGGAAGCCGCAGCCGTTCCAGCATCCGCGCCCGCAGCCCTTCGTCGCGCAGCGCGGGCGAGAATATCCCCGGTTCCACCCCCATGGTGTTGGCCACGACCTTCTTCAGGCCCGCCGCCCGCAGGCTCTCGGCATGGTGGTCGATGATCGCCACGGTGCCGTCGAACAGGTCGTCCAGCTGGCGCAGGTGGCGAAAGAAGAAGCCGAACCCCCGGTCGATCACCGGGCGCGGGGCCACCGGGTCGAGGTAGCGATAGACCCAGGCCGACATCGGATCGGCATGGTTGACCAGGGCGCGTGGCGCCGAGCCCGCCCATTCGCCGACCAGCCGCGCGCTGCGCCAGGGCGAGGACGCCTCGACGATGTCCGGGTCGAGCTCGTCCAGAGTGCGGTGCAGCGCCTCGACGTCGCGGAAATAGTGATACTTGCGGTCGAGCGGAAACGCCGGGTCCTTGAGATAGACCACGCGCGCCTTCGGCCCGCGCTCCTCGACCCGGTTGGCCGGGCCGGGGGCAACGACGATGATCTCGTGCCCGGCCAGCGGCCCCGCCACCAGCTTGCGGTCGATATAGGTTTTCACGCCCCCGCCGTAGGGCGTGTAGAACGCGGCAACGTCGACTATGCGCATGGCTTCGCTCCGCCGGGCAGGAGTGGGAACCCGGGCTCGGGAACAGTCCGATAGGGACGGGCGGGATAACCCGACCTGAACGGCTGCCCCGGGGCGAAGGAAAGGCGGTCAGTCATCGCCCGGATCCAGGCGACGGCCGACGGTCGCCAGATCGCCGATGGCCAGCAGGGCGGCGACGGCGAGGTTGAGCAACATCGTCAGGACCGCGACGATGGCCACAGCCTGCTGGACCCCGCTGTCCGGGCCGAGGAACCAGATCACCGCGTTGGCGAAGGCGACATTGTCGTCGACCAGCAGCGGCAGGCGGGTCAACGTGACCTGGCCGGTGGCCAGCAGGAGCCAGGTACCGGCCCCGACCTGCGGCGCGCACAGGCTCCAGGCCAGCGCCAGCAGCGCGGTCGTCGCCAGGAGGCGCAGAAGGTGAATCACGGCGATTTCGCGCAACCGGCCACGGTCGAGGCTGAACAGACGGTGGCCGAAGGCGACCAGCAGGATCGACACCACCGCCACAAGCGCGAACGAGGCGCCGATGAAATGCCCGCCGAGGCCGAGATGCAGCTCCTGCAAGCGGGGCCAGCTGAGGGCCACCAGGACCAGGCTGAGACCATTGCCGGCCAGTGCCGAAAGAATCGTGACATCCTTGATCGCGCCGAACGGCGAGGTCGCCATCGCCACCTTCTTGCGCGCCCAGCTGTAGAAATAGGTCTCGCCGAGCAAGTCGACCAGCAGGACGTTGCCGACATGCTTGCGGCACAACGCGACCAGCCCTTCGGCCGGGATGTTCCACAGCCGGCGGTAGATGACGAAATCGGACAGGATCGGCGCAGCCCAGTAGGCCAGGAGGCACAGCCAGAACAGCGGGTTGCGCGGGATGGTGCGGTGCAGGTCGATCCCGCGCAGATGCCAGACGATGCCCGCGAGCAGAGCGACCGAGAGCAGCGGGGTCGTCCAGCGGGACAGCAGCGGGCGCTGCACCACCAGCGGCAGCGGATCGCCTGTGCCCTCGAGCCCGGTCGGATCGGTCCGTGGTATGGAATTCACAAGCTCGGTCCCGCCGCCTCTGCGCGGCGCGCCGATAGCAACAATCCCGCAATTGATAAAGCCGTCATCGCCGCAATGCGGAATGCCCCGGGCGGCGCGCGCCGCCCGGGGCATTCAACGGCTTGTGGTGCGACCCTCAGTCGAGAGCGCGCTTGACCTTGCCGGCGGCGTCGGCAGTGGCATCCTTGGCCTTGCCAACGGCGCTCTGGGCCTTGCCCTTGACGTCCTGTGCGGCGCCGTCGGCGGCCATGTCGGCGTCACCGGTCTGCTTGCCGATGGCTTCCTTGGTCTTGCCGACGGCCGAGTTGGCGGCGCCCTTGATGCGGTCGGTGGTTCCACCCATGGTCAATCTCCTTGGTAGAGGGAAAAATCGCGGAAGCCTTTGCAGCCTCGCCATTGGAACGCCCCACCGGCGCCATCCGTTCCTCGGCTAATGGCAACCTGCACCAGAGACACGAGACCCGCAAAACCCGACCCGGAAAAGCCCGGCAATGCCGCGCCGGCGCTGATCTACCTCGACGAGCAGACCGCCGGGGTGACCCGCCGACTGCTCCGCGGCCACTGGGCCTATTTCGCGCCGGACGGCAGCCGCATCACCGACCGCGTCGAGATCGACCGGTTGAACGCCATTGCCCTGCCGCCGGCCTACGAGCAGTGCTGGTTCTCGCCCGATCCCGATGCCCACCTGCTCGCTACCGGCATCGATGCGCGCGGGCGCAAGCAGTACCGCTACCACCCGGACTGGCGGTCCGAGCGCGACGCCCGCAAGTTCGAGCTGTGCGCCGCCTTCGGCCTGAAGCTGCCGGACTTGCGCAAGCGGGTGGCGGCCGACAGCCGCCGGCGCGGCGTGACCCGCGAGCGCGCCATCGCCTCGGTCATCGCGCTGCTGGACACCGGCGAGATCCGCGTCGGCAACGAGTGCTACGTCCGCGCCAACCGCAGCTTCGGCGCGACCACGCTCAGGATGCGCCATGCGAAGATCGAGGGCCGCACCCTGCGCCTGCGCTTCCGCGCCAAGTCGGGCCAGATGCGCGAGATCGCCTGCACCGATGCCGCCGTGCTGCGCTTCATCCGCACGATGCAGGACCTGCCGGGCCAGCACCTGTTCCAGTATCTCGATCCCGGCGGCCAGGACATCGCGCCGGTGACCTCGACCGACGTCAACGCCTATATCCACGAGACCATGGGCGGCGAATTCACCGCCCGCAACTTCCGCACCTGGGCGGCTTCCGCGCTGGCTTTCGGCGAGTTGTGGCGCGATTCCGGCCAGTCGCTCAAGACGCTGCTGGGGACGGTCAGCGCCCGGCTCGGCAACACGCCGACCATCGCCGGCAAGTCCTATGTCCACCCCATGGTCATGGCGGCGGCGCGCGGCGGCGAGGGCGCACCGAGCCTGCCCGACCGACTGCCGCGCCAGACCCGCTGGCTGTCGCGCGAGGAGCGCGGCCTGATCGCCTTCCTGCTGGCGGAATGAGGCCGTTCGCTCAGTCGATCCCCAGTTGGGTGCGGATGGCGTCGGCGATGATCAGCGTCGTGTCGTCCTCCCGGGTCGCCGGAGCCTGCAGGCGATTGTGCGCGATCGCCACCGCCAACTTCGTCTCCGGGTCGGCAAAGCCGATCGAGTTGCCGGCGCCGGGATGGCAGATCGCCCGGGCGTGCTTGGCCGGCGAGACCGGGGAGGTGTCGCCGCCCAGCCAGAACCCGGCCACGCCGAGCGGCACCGCCCAGCCGAACATGACCGGGTCCGGCTCGTCGCTGTTCGGGCGCGGGGTGTTGAAGGTGCGCACGAGATCCTCGGAGAGGATGCGCACGCCGTCCAGTTCGCCGCCCTGGGCCAGCATCGCCCAAAACCGGGCGCAACTGCGGGCGGTGAAGATGCCGCCGACCCCGGCGATTTCCGCCCGACGGACGTCGGGCCGCTCGAACACCGAGGGCTTGAGATCGACCTGCGGCGGCATAGAGGCGGTGTAGAGCGGGGGCAGGTATTCCGGCGGCACTTCGGGGCGCGCCTCGATCTGCTTGGCGACGCGGCTGAACTGGTCGTCCGGCAGGCCGATCCAGATATCGGGCGCGTTCAGCGGCAGGGCGATTTCCTCGCGGATGAACCGGCCGATGGTCCTCGCCGCAGGATCGGTGCGGCGGACGATCTCGCTGACGATCCAGCCGAAGGTCATCGACAGGTAGAGCGCCTTCTCTCCCGGCGGCGCCAGCGGGGTCAGCCTGGCGATCTCGCTGGTCATCCACTCCCGGTCGCACATGCGCTCGGGCGTGACGCCCTCGGGCATCTGGGGAATGCCCGCGCGGTGCGTGAGCACGTCGCGGACGGTGGTGCTCTCCTTGCCGTTGGCGCCGTATTCCGGCCAGTATTCGATGACCCTGGCGTCATAATCGACCAGGCCGCGATCGACCTGGATATGGAGTGCGGTGGCGGCCAGCGGCTTGGTCACCGAATACATGTTGAACAGGGTATCGCCATCGACCGGCCGGCTGGTGTCGGGATCGGCGATCCCGGCATGGCTGTCGATCACCAGTTCGCCATCGAGATAGGCGGCGCATTGCACCCCGATCTCGCGGCCTTCGTCGATCAGCCGGGCAATGGTTTCGTCCACCAGGGTGGTGGTGTGCAGGGTGGCGGCAGTCATCGGCAGGCTCCTCGTCGCGGCCGGGGAGGGGGTGCAAAAAACCGGTTCCTCCGACCGCTGCGGCATTCTAGCTAGCAGCGACGATCAGACAAGGAATCTTCGACCATGACCCAAATGCGAACCGCAGCCGTGATCGGCGCCAATGGACTGGTCGGCCGTGCCGTCGCGCGCGAGCTGGCCGCGGCGGGCTGGAATGTCGTCGCCGTGGCGCGCGACGAGGCGAGGCTGGGCCGACTGGCCGAGGCCAATCCCGGCATCACCCCGCTCGGCGGTTCGGTCGATGGCGACGCGGCGGCGGCGGATGTCGCCGCGCGCGTGCGCGCCATTGCCCCGTCGCTCGATGCCGTCGTCACCTCGGTCAACCTGCCGCCAGCCGATGAACGGCTGCTCGACTGTTCCGCCGAGCGGCTGCTCGAGGTCCTGCGCGGCAATATCGTCACCCACCACAGCGCGGTGCGGGCGTTTCTGCCGCTGCTGGCCCCGGGCGGGCGCTATGTCGGCATCGGCGGCGGCATGGCCGACTATACCTTTGCCGGCTTCGGCCCGGTCTCGGTCTGCCAGGCGGCGCAGCGCAACATGTTCCGCTTCTATGCGATGGAGACGGGCGGCGAGCCGGCCCCGATCGTCGAACTCATGGTCAATTCGCACATTGTCGATTCGGACGACGAGGGCGAGGCCAATGCCCGCGATGTCCGCTCGGGCGAAGTCGGCGCGCATGTCCGCGCGGTCATCGAGCAGCCCGACCTGTTTCCCGGGCCGATCCTCGTGCTCAAGTCGCGCAGGCAGATCGGCCAGCCGGAGCGCGTCTAGGCCGGAAACGGTCAATTGAACCACGAGGCTTGTTTCCTGCGGTGGTTCGGGCATGATCGGGCGCGGCATGCCGGGATACGTCGGTGGCCAGGGAAAGGCACGACGACAACCCATGACAGATCAGATTTCAGAATGGCGCCATGGCTGGAAGACTGTCCTTGCCGGGATGGTCGGAATGGCCGCCGGCTCGTCCGCCGTCGCCGTGACCGGGGTGGTCATGCATCCGCTGGGCCAGGAATTCGGCTGGGGCCGGGGCGTGGTGGCCAGCAACGTGCTGCTCTGCTCGCTCGCCGTCCTGCTGCTGGGGGCGCCGGCCGGGCTGCTGGTCGCCCGCTATGGCGCCAGGCGGGTGGCTCTGGTTTCCCAGGTGCTGGCGATCCCGGCGATGGCGCTGGCCGCCCTGGCCGGCGGACCGGCTTGGACCTGGTATGCGGTCTGGACGGTCTATGCGGTGGTCAACGTCGGGATCAGCCCGATCGTGTGGACCGCCGCCGTCGCCGGCCTGTTCGAGCGATCGCGCGGGCTCGCCATGGCGGTGACGCTGAGTGGCGGCGGCCTGGCCTTCTTCGTCATCGCGCCGCTGATGGTCGGGGTGGAGCGGGCCTATGGCTGGCGGGCGGTCTATCTGACGCTTGCGCTCATATTGCTGGCGGTGTTCCCGCTGATCTTCGCCTGTTTCCGGGCGCAGGAAGATCTTGCCGGCTCCGCCGGGGGATCGTCCGGCGAACATCGGCCGGCGGAAAGCGGCCATTCGCTGGCCGAATCATTTCGCACCCGCCAGTTCTGGCAACTGGCGGCGGTGATGCTGCTGGTCGCCTCGGTCGAGGGGGCGCTGGTCATGCATCTCTATCCGATCCTCAGCGAAGCCGGGCTGGAACGCGCGGTGGCGGCGGGAATCACCTCGTCGATGGGCCTGGCGATGATCGTCGGGCGGATCGGCACCGGCTTCCTGCTGGACCGCCTGCCCGGATCGCAGGTCTATACCGGCTCGATCGTGCTGATCCTGCTCGCCTGCCTGCTGGCCCGCATGGTCGAGGGCAGCGCGATGGCCGGCGCCGGCGTGGCGATCCTGCTGGGTCTCGGCGCCGGCGGCACGGTCAACGCCACCGCCTATGTCACCGCGCGGTTCTTCGGACTCGCTGCCTTCCCCTCGATCTTCGGCGTGATGATGGGCATTTTCGGCGTCGCCTATGGCGCCGGGCCGTCGTTTGTCGGGTTCCTGCGCGACGGGTTGGACAGCTATGCCGGGCTGTTCTTCGGAATGGCGTTCGCGGCCGGGGTTTCCGCGCTGCTCGCAGCGACTCTCGGACGCGCGCCCCGGCAGATCGGCGAGCGGGCGGCAGCGCCGGGCTGAGATCGAATCGGGCGGGTCGGTCTTCGCGCCGCAACCGTTGGGCAAGGCACGGTCGCTGCTTGCCACGCGGCGCGGTCCTTGCCATACGACCGGCAGATTCCATTCCCCGAAAGCCCGATCGGCTTTCGGCCGGCCGTCCGGGCCGATCAGCGAGAGGTGAGGCGACGTGGTAAGCAACTATGCACCCGATGGTGCGACCCAGCTTGAGATCTACAAGCGGGTTGCCCTGCTCAAGGCCAATGACGAGCGCAGCCGCAAGGTCATCATGACCGGGCGCCTGGTCATGCCTTATTACAGCTATCGCGGGCAGGAGTGCATTCCCGCCGCGCTGTGCACCGCGCTGAACGACGACGATTACCTGGTGACGATCTATCGCGGCATCCACGACATGCTGGCCAAGGGCATGCCGCTCAACGACCTCTGGGCCGAAATCGCCGGCCGTGTCGACGGCACCTGTAAGGGCAAGGGCGGGCCGATGCACCTGACCTACCCGACCAAGGGGATCATGGTCACCACCGGCATCGTCGGCGCGTCGATGCCGATCGCCAATGGCCTCGCCTGGGGTTCGCAGCTGTCGAAGAACGGCCGCGTGGCGGTCGCCACCTTCGGCGACGGCGCCACCAACATCGGCGCGTTCCACGAGGCGCTCAATCTCGCCGCCGTGTGGAAGCTGCCGGTGATCTTCGTCTGCCAGAACAACCTCTATGGCGAGCACACCGCCTACGAGAAGTCGACCGCGGCGCTGCAGATTGCCGACCGGGCGAAGAGCTACAACATCCCCGGCATCCGGGTGAACGGCAACGACCCGATCGAGATGTATGCCGCCGCCCGCGAGGCGGTGGAGCGGGCGCGGGCCGGCGAAGGGCCGACCCTGCTCGAATGCATGACCTTCCGCTTCTTCGGCCACGTGTTCGGCGATGCCGACGGCTACATGGACAAGGAGCAGAAGAAGGCGGCGATGGCGGCCGATCCGGTTCCGGCCTTCCGCGCCCGGCTGATCGCCGAAGGGATCGCCACCGAAGAACAGCTGGCCGAGATCGAGGCCGACATCGAGACCCGGCTCGACCAGGCGGTCGAGTTCGCGCTGGCCTCGCCGTTCCCCGAGTTGGACGAGCTGACCAAGGATGTTTACGCGGAAGGAGTTGCCGCATGACCGAGACCGCGACGAAGACCAAGCCGGTCAACATGATCCAGGCGATCAACGCAGCGATCGCCGATGCGATGGAAGCCGATGACAAGGTCCTCGTCCTCGGCGAGGACGTCGCCGACCCGGAAGAAGGTGGCGTCGTCGGCGTGACGCGCGGCCTTTCGACCCGCTTCGGCGAGGAGCGCGTGCGTTCGACCCCGATCTCCGAGCAGGCGATCATCGGCGCGGCGATCGGTTCGAGCCTGGTCGGCTACAAGCCGGTGGCCGAGATCATGCTGATGAACTTCACCACCGTCGCCATGGACATGATCGTCAACCACGCCGCCAAGCTGCGCTTCATGTCCGGCGGGCAGACCCACGTGCCGATCGTCATCCGCACGATGACCGGCACCGGCATGGGTTCGGGCGGCCAGCACTGCGACTTCCTCGAGGCGTGGTTCGCCCACACCGCAGGCATGAAGGTGGTCTCGCCGTCCAACCCGGCGGACGCCTACGGGCTGATGCGGGCGGCGATCGACGATCCCGATCCGGTCCTGTTCATCGAGCCGATCATGTGCTTCTGGACCCCCGGCGAGGCGCCGGAAAAGGGCCATGTCGTGCCGATCGGCAAGGCCAAGGTGGTCAAGGAAGGCAGCGACCTGACGATCGTCAGCTATGCCCGCGTCATGGGCGAGGTGATGGGTGCGGTCGAGGAGATCGAGGCGGCCGGGCTTTCGGTCGAGGTGATCGACCTGCGGACGATCTCGCCGTGGGACAAGCCGGCGGTGCTCGCCTCGGTCGCCAAGACCGGCCGTTGCCTGGTCGTGCACGAGGCGGTGACCCAGTTCGGCGTCGGCGCCGAAATCGCCGCGACGATCTCCAACGAGCTATTCGGCAAGCTCAAGGCGCCGGTCGGCCGGCTCGGCGCGCCTTATGCGCCGGTGCCGTTTTCGCGGCCGCTCGAGGCCGAATACGCGCCGACCGCCAAGCGGATCGCCGCCGCGGCGATCGCGCTCAAGTAATCCGCAAACTGCAGCAGGACCGCATCACGATGGCCACCGAAGTACTTCTCCCCAAGATCGGCTTCTCGATGAACGAAGGCACGCTCGCCGAATGGCTGGTGCCGGATGGCGGGCAGGCCGTCGAGGGCCAGCCGCTGTTCGCGCTGGAGAGCGACAAGTCGACCAACGAGGTCGACAGCCCTGCCAGCGGCACGCTGAAGATCATCAAGGAAGCCGGCGAGATCTACGAAGTCGGCACGGTGCTCGCGATCATCGAGTAAGCGGGCGGCCGGATGATGACCGCTGCGGGGCGGGGAAACCTGCTCCGCCGCTGATCGATCGGCGATCGGGTGCGTGCCCTTGGCCCGCACCCGGTTTTGCGTTTTCGCCGCCCGGTTTCGCGGGGCGGCGTTTTTCGAAATTTCTGACAGGGATACACACGACTATGTCCAACCCCGACCTGATCGCCGTCATCGGCGGCACCGGCAACCTCGGCTCCGCCATTGCCCGTCGTCTCGCCAAGGCTGGCCGCAGCGTGGTGATCGGCTCGCGTTCCGCCGAATCGGCGGAGAAGGCGGCGGCGGAACTCGGCTTCGGGCTGGTCGGCAAGGCCAATGCCGATGCCGCCGCCGAAGCCGGCACCGTCATCCTCGCCGTGCCGTTCTCCGCCCAGGAAGGCACGATCCGCGACATCGCCCCGCACTGCGTCGGCAAGCTGGTGGTCGATACCACCGTGCCGCTGGTGCCGCCCAAGGTCATGCGCGTGCAACTGCCGGCCGAGGGCAGCGCGGCGCTGCGCACCCAGGCGCTGCTCGGCGAAGGCGTCACCGTGGCCAGCGGCTTCCACAACGTCGCCGCCCACAAGCTGATCACCGACGAGGACGTCGATTGCGACGTGCTGGTGTTCGGCGACGAGAAGGCGGCGCGCGAGCGGGTGGTGGAACTGGCCGGGGCGATGGGCCTTCGCGGCATCCACGGTGGCGCGCTGGCCAACTCGGCGGCGGCCGAGGCGCTGACCTCGGTGCTGATCTTCATCAACAAGACTTATGCCGCCGACGGCGCCGGCATCCGCCTGACCAGGATCGACGGCGAGGGCTGAGCGTCGGCATGGTCGAGGTCCTGGCCCTTGGCGGCATGCCCGAAGTCGTGCCGGGCATGGACCTCGCCGCGCTGCTGGTCGATGCGCTGGAAGCGGCGGCGATCCGGCCGGGGCGGCACGACGTGCTGGTCGTCACCCAGAAGATCGTCTCCAAGGCGGAAGGCCGCTTTCTCGATCTGCGCGCAGTGACGCCCGGCGTCGCGGCCGGCGAGCTGGCGGCGAAGACCGGCAAGGACCCGCGCTTCGTCGAGGCGGTGCTCGGCGAATCGGCGGCGGTGGTGCGGGCAGCGCCCAACGTGCTGATTACCCGGCACCGCAGCGGCCATGTCATGGCCAATGCCGGGATCGACCGCTCCAACATGGGTCCGGCGGACGGGGCGGATGACGAGGACCGGGTGCTGCTGCTGCCGCTCGACGCCGATGCCTCCGCCCTGCGCCTGCGCGAGGCGCTGGCGGGCCGGCTGGGCGAGGCGCCGGCGGTGGTGATCTCGGACAGTTTCGGCCGACCCTGGCGGATCGGCACGGTCAACGTCGCGATCGGCGCGGCGGGCATCCCGGCGGTGATCGACCAGCGCGGCGACCGTGACCGGGACGGCCGGGTGCTGCAGGTGACCCAGGTGGCGCTGGCCGACATGGTGGCGAGCGCCGCCGGGCTGGTCGCCGGCGAGGCGGCGGAGGGGATTCCCGCCGTGCTGGTGCGGGGCCTGGCATGGACCGCGCCCGACACGCCGGCGGCAGCGGCGCTGCGCCCGGCGGCCGAGGACCTGTTCGCGTGAGGGACCGCATCGTCGTGCTCAGCGGCGGGGTCGGCGGGGCCAAGCTGGTGCTCGGGCTGGAGCGGGGCGGCTTCGGCCCGGTGACCGCGATCGTCAACACCGGCGACGATTTCGAGCACCTCGGCCTGAGGATCTCGCCCGACATCGACACGCTGCTTTACACACTTTCCGGCAAGGCCAATGCCGCGCAGGGCTGGGGCCGCGAGGGTGAGAGCTGGAATTTCATGGCGGTTGCGCGCGGGCTGGGCGCGCCGGACTGGTTCAACCTTGGCGATGGCGACCTCGCGCTGCATGTCCTGCGCAGTGCCGCCTTGCGGGCCGGGGAGCCGCTGTCCGCCATCGTCGCCCGGTTCGCCCGGAGCTGGGGGATCGCCGCGGCGGTGCTGCCGATGTCCGACGATCCGGTGGCGACGATGATCGACAGCGATGCCGGGCTGCTGGCGTTCCAGAACTACTTCGTCGAACGGCGCTGCGCGCCGGCGGTCCGGGCGATCCGGTTCGACGGGGTGGAAGCCGCGCGGCCGGCGCCAGGCGTGATCGAGGCGATCGGCGATCCGCGCAATCGGGCGATCGTCATCGCGCCCTCGAATCCCTGGCTGAGCGTCGCGCCGATCCTCGCCGTGCCGGGCATGAGCGAGGCGCTGCGCGATGCCGCCGCGCCGGTGGTCGCGGTCTCGCCGCTGGTCGGCGGGGCGGCGGTCAAGGGGCCGACGGCCAAGATCATGGGCGAGCTGGGGCTGCCGTGCGATGCGCGGGCGGTGGCGGCGCATTACCACGGGCTGATCGACGGGATGCTGATCGACGAACGCGACGCGCCGGGCGACCCGGACCTGGCGGTGATGCGCATTGACACATTGATGACGACACTGGAGGATCGGGTGCGCGTGGCTGGTGCCGCGCTGGCGCTGGCGGACCGGATCGCATCCGGCTGATCGCGCCTTTTGCGACACGGCGCAAAGCCGGTCCGATGGGAGAGAGAGATGCAGGCTCAGGAAGCCCGGGACGCGCACGAGGACTGGGCCACGCTCGGTCTGGCGGGAAAGGCGGCGCTGGCGCTGGCGGGGGCGACCATCACGCTCGCCATGTTCGCGATCAGCTCCGGCCTGCCGGCGATCCAGCGGGCCTTTGCCGGTTCGCCGAACGCGCCGCTGATGGTCCAGCTCATGGCGGGGATGGTGGCACCGGTGTTTGCGCTGGCTTCGCCGATCGCCGGCAGGGTGGTGGCGCGCTATGGCGTGCGCGAGGTCTGGCTGGTGTCGATCGCCGTGGCGATCCTGGCCGGGCTGGCGCCGGCGGCCTGCACCGAGCTGTGGCAGATGCTGCCGTTTCGGCTGGTGATCGGCTGCGCTGCGGCGGGGGCGTTCACCGCCGGCATGGCCGGGGTGGCGCAACTGCCGGAGCGGCAGCGCCATGTGCTGTTCGGGCTGGTGGGGTTTTTCGGCGGGGTCACGGCCATCGTCGGTTTTGCCGCGGTCGGCTTTCTTGCCGCCAGGGGCTGGCAATATGCCTTCGCCATCCATCTGCTGATGCTGCCGGCGGCGCTGCTGGGCCTGGCGCTGCCCCGGCACCGCAAGGCGGCGACGCCGGGCGTGGAGCAGGCGGCGGGTGCGGCCAGGGCGCGGGTGCCTGTCTACCTGCTGTTCGCCGCCGTGGTCGGTGGCTGGGCGATGGTTTCGACCTCGATCTTCGCGCCGGTGTTGCTCGGTTCGCTGGGGGTTGACGACCCGCGCCGGGTTGGATCGCTGCTGGCGGTCATGTCGCTGTGCTCGCTGGCCGGATCGGGCAGCTATGGCTTCGTCCAGCGCCTGTTGGGCACCGGCGGGATGCTGATGTACGGAATGGCGGCGATGGTCGTGGGCGCGATCGTGGTCGCGACCGCCGGCTCGGTGTTCCAGGCCGTGGCGGGGATTTCGCTGATGGGGCTGGGGGTCGCGGTGTTCAGCGTCGCGGCCTATCCAGCGGCGATCGAGGCGGTGGCGCGGACGGGCGGCAGCCATGCCGCCGCCGCCGGGGTGATCAGCCTGGCAATCTATTTCCCCCAGATCGCCTTTCCGTTCATCGGCACGGCGATCGCGGCCGCGTTCGGGCCGGCGATGGTCTATGTGTTCGTGGCGACGCTGGTCGGCGTCGGGCTGGTCATCCTGGCGCTGCCGGTGCTCGCGGCGCGGCGGGTGGCGCAGGCGGCCTGAGCGGGGCTGCCGCCGGCGCGAATGGGCGGCGCGAATGGGCGGCGGGACTTGCATTCCGTGGCGGGCCGTGCTGCGGGGCGGCATGGTGCAATCATGAGCCTGGCGCCGGAGCGGCTGGAGCGGTTCGCGCGGCATATCGTGCTGCCTGAGATCGGCGGGGCGGGGCAGGTCCGGCTGGCGGGCGCGCACGTCGTGCTGGTGGGGTGCGGCGGGATCGGCTCGCCGGCCTTGCAGTATCTGGCGGCGGCAGGGGTCGGACGGCTGACGCTGATCGACGACGACCGGGTGGAACTGTCCAACCTGCAGCGCCAGACGCTGTTTGCCGAGGGCGATCTCGGCCGGGCCAAGGCCGAGGCGGCGGCGGACTGGGTGCGGCGGTTCGACGCTTCGCTGGTGGTGGAAGCGGTGGTCGGGCGGATGGCGGCGGGGAATGCCGGGGGGCTCATCGCGGGTGCCGATCTGGTTCTCGACGGATGCGACAATTTTGCGACGCGGCTGGCGGTTTCCGATGCCTGCGTGGCGGCGGGGGTGCCATTGACCAGCGCGGCGGTGGGGCGGTTCCAGGGGCAGGTGGGGAACTTTGCCGGGCATCTGGCGGGGGAGGCCTGCTATCGCTGCTTCGTCGGCGATGCGTTCGATGCCGAGGATTGCGATACCTGCGCGGCCGATGGCGTGCTGGGGGCGTTCGTCGGCATGGTGGGCGCCTTTGCCGCGATGGCGGCGGTGCGGGTGCTGCTGGCCGGGGTGAGCGGGCTGGGCGAGCCGCAATGGGGGATGTTGCAGGTGATCGACGGGCTGGCGCCGGGGATGCGGGCAATGAGGATTGCGCGGGATCCGGGGTGTGTGGCGCATATCGCTTGATGGTATGTGCCAACAAAGCATATCGCGTGATGATATGCGCCAACAAAGCATATCGCTTGACGATATGCGCCAACAAAGGACTCCGGGGGGCCGGTGAGGTTGCGTATGCGGCCGCCCCCTCCGTCAGCCCTGCGGGCTGCCACCTCCCCGCTGGCGGGGAGGATCGGGTACGGCTCGGCGGTCGCTGGCGAATGCGACGTAACGCCTGGGGGTGGCACGGCAACATCAGGCCGGCGTTGGGGCGCGCTTCGCGTATGGCGCGGGGGCGTGCCCTTTGCCCGCCGGAGGCACTGCTTCTTGTCCTGCTCGCCGGTGTGGGCGTTGCGCCAGCTGGATTCCCGCCTGCGCGGGAATGACGAAGTGGAAGGACGGCGGCGTTGCGACAGGTTGATGCGCCGCTTACCCGGCCTTGCCCAGCACTTCGGCGACCCAGTCGGGGACCAGTTCGGTGGCTGGGCCGAAGCGGGATTCGGCGAACCAGGGGGAGCCTTTGCTGGGTTCGAGATTGAGTTCGAGCGTTCGGGCGCCGAGCTCGCGGGCGAGGCGGACGAAGCCGGCGGCGGGGTAGACGGCGCCGGAGGTGCCGATCGAGACGAACAGATCGGCTTCGCGCAGGCTCGCGTGGATATCGTCCATGCGGTAGGGCATTTCGCCGAACCAGACGACATCCGGGCGCAGCGCCGGCCGGGCGCAGGCGGGGCAGGGCGGGCGGTGGGCGAGCGGGCCGGTCCAGAGGCTGCGGGTGTCACACGCGGTGCACCAGGCGAGGAGGTGTTCGCCGTGCATGTGGAGCACCCGTTTCGCGCCGGCGCGTTCGTGGAGGTCGTCGACGTTCTGCGTGACGATCAGCAGTTCGCCGGGCCATTGGGCATCGAGGCGGGCGAGCGCGGCGTGGGCGGGGTTGGGGGCCTTGGTCTGGATTGCCTCGCGGCGCATGTCGTAGAAGCGCAGGACGAGATCGGGATCGCGGGCGAAGGCTTCGGGCGTGGCAACGTCTTCGACCCGGTGCCGTTCCCACAGCCCCCCGGCGGAACGGAAGGTATCTATGCCCGATTCGGCGCTGATGCCGGCGCCGGTGAGGATGACGATGTTGCGGAGCGCGGCCATTTCGGCGGTTTTGGCGCATCGGCGCCGGGAAGGGAAGGGGTCTGGCCCGCTCCGATCCGGTGCAATCGTTGGATGGCGGCAAGCTGCAATGCAGCATAGGATTGCTGCATGGCAACACAAACGGCAGCGATCCGGTCAGGTCCGGTCCTCGAACCGGCGAGGCAGCCGCAGCCCTGGCCGGGGCGAGAGCGGCCGGCAGTGCTGGTCTCGGTCCAGGCCCTGCGGGCGGTGGCGGCGACGGCGGTGCTTCTGTTCCACGTCCATCTCGTGCCGCTGGGGTTTGCCGGGGTGGACGTGTTCTTCGTCCTGTCCGGGCTGATCATGGGCATGGTCGGGGTGAAGGAGCGGCCGGGCGTGTTCATGCGCCGGAGGGTGGCGCGGATCGTGCCGCTGTATTGGGCGGTGACGCTGGCGATGTGCGGGCTGGCGGGGCTGGGGCTGTTGCGCAACTTCCGGTTCGACGCGGAATCGCTGGTCAAGTCCCTGCTGTTCGTGCCGTTTCGCAACGGCGACGGCGAGCTGTTTCCGCTGGTGGTGCCGGGGTGGACGCTCAATTTCGAGATGATGTTCTACGCGGTGTTTGCGCTGCTCCTGCCGACCGGGCGGGTGCGCGAGTGGGCGCTGGTGGTGCTGCTGGCGCTGGGGGCGGTGGGCGCGATGGTCGCGTTTCGCAACCCGGTGCTGGCGACTTATACCTCGCCGCTGCTGTTCGAATTTGCCGGCGGGCTGGCGCTGTCGCTGGGCAATCCGCTGGACCGGCTGCCGGGCCAGCTGCCGCAGTGGGGGGGCATCGCCTTGCTGGCTTACGGGGTGATCGGGTTCGTCCTGTTTGCCTGGCTGGGCGATCTCTCGGTGCAGGGCCTGCCGCGGGCGCTGTTGCTGGGCGGGCCGGCGCTGGCGCTGGTGGCCGGTGCGCTGGCGATCGAGCGGGCCGGGGCCTGGCCGGATATTCCCGGGGCGCGGCTGCTGGGTGACGCGTCCTATTCGTTGTATCTGACCCATGGCATCGTGCTGGCGGGGGTGGCGCTGGTGGCGCACAAGCTGGGCGGCGGCCAGGTTCTCGAGGTCGTGGTCGGGATCGGGGCGGCGGTGGTCGTGGCGATCGCGACATACCGCTGGTTCGAACGGCCGGTGACGCGGCTGCTGCGCTGAATGCTCTCTTCACGCGTATGAGGCGCTGGGGGGCTGCACTTGGGCGTGCAAGGCGATAGAGGGGGCCACTCAGGCAGCGGGAGAGCGCGAGTGGCGAATATCGGGATTATCGGTAGCCAGGGGCGGATGGGACAGGCACTGGCCGAGGCGGTCCGCGCGGCGGGGCATGTCGTGGCGGGCGGGATCGACAAGGGGGGAGACCCGACCGGGCTGGCCCGGGACAGCGAGGTGCTGATCGACTTTTCGATTCCCCAGGCGCTCGAGGCCAATCTCGACGCGGCGGTGGCGGCGGGGGTGCCGATCCTGGTGGGGACGACCGGGCTGGAGGAGCGGCATCACTGGCTGCTCGACATGGCGAGCGAGAGCGTGGCGGTGCTGCAGACCGGGAATACCTCGCTCGGGGTCAACATGCTGGCGTTTCTCGTGCGCGAGGCGGCACAGCGGCTGGGCGAGGACTGGGATATCGAGATCGTCGAGACGCATCACCGGCGCAAGGTCGATGCGCCATCGGGCACGGCGCTGCTCTTGGGCGAGGCGGCGGCGGCGGGGCGCGGGCGTTTGCTGGCCGAGGCGGCGGTGCGCGGGCGGGACGGCATCACCGGGGCGCGGGAGGCGGGGACGATCGGCTTTGCCTCGCTGCGCGGCGGCAGCGTGGCCGGGGACCATTCGGTGCTGTTCCTCGCCGATGACGAGCGGATCGCGCTTTCGCACCTGGCGGAGAACCGGGGAATCTTCGCGCGCGGCGCGGTGCGCGGGGCGGCCTGGCTGCTCGGGCAGGGGCCGGGGCGCTATGACATGAGCGGGGTGCTGGGTCTTTAGGTGGGGGCTTTGGGGATGGCCCGATGAAAAAGGCGGACGTGTTCGAGTTTTTCCGGCGGCTGGCGGAGGCCAACCCGGACCCGCAGACCGAGCTGGCGTTCGGCAATACCTACCAGTTGCTGGTGGCGGTGGTGCTTTCGGCGCAGGCGACCGATGTGGGCGTGAACAAGGCGACGCGGGCGTTGTTCGCTTGCGTGAAGACGCCGGCGCAGATGGTGGCGCTGGGCGAGGAGGGTTTGCGCGAACACATCAAGTCGATCGGGCTGTTCAACACCAAGGCGAAGAATGTCATCGCGCTGTCGCGGATTCTGGTGGAGCAATATGGCGGCGAAGTGCCGGCGGACCGGGACGCGCTGACGGCGCTGCCCGGGGTGGGGCGCAAGACGGCGAACGTGGTGCTGAACTGTGCCTTCGGGGCGGAGACCTTTGCCGTCGACACGCATATCTTCCGGGTGGGCAACCGGACCGGGCTGGCGACCGGCAAGACGCCGCTGGCGGTGGAGCTGAAGCTGGAGAAAGCGGTGCCGGCGCCGTTTCGCGTCGGCGCACACCACTGGCTGATCCTGCATGGGCGCTATGTGTGCAAGGCCAGGACGCCGGAGTGCTGGCGGTGCGCGGTGGTGGATTTGTGCGGGTTCAAGGGGAAGGTGCTGGAGAAGCGCCGGGCGCCCTGACAGTTTCCGCGCATCGACGCGCCAGTGCGAGCCGCGCGCACGCCGGGGTGGGCGATGGCTTTGCGGCCAATCGCGTTGCGGGCGGTTGAGGGAATACCCGTCGCGCGACGATATCGCGGTGGGCTTTACCCTCGATATTCCGGAGAAGCCTGATGACCAAGACCTTGACCGCGCTGTTCGACCGCTACGAGGACGCCGAGGCGGCCGTCCGCCGCCTTGAGCAGGCCGGGATTCCGCACGATGATATCAGCATTGTCGCCCACAATGGCGATGGCCGGCACAAGGCGCTCGAGGGCGCGACGGCGGCGCCGGCGGCATCGGCCGCGGCAGCCGATGCGCAGCAGGGTGCCGGGATTGGCGCTACGGTCGGCGGAATCGGCGGGTTGCTGACCGGGCTGGGTCTGCTGGCGATTCCGGGCCTCGGCCCGGTGGCGGCGGCCGGCTGGCTGGGCGCGACGATCATCGGGGCGCTGGGTGGCGCGGCGGTGGGTGGTGCTGCCGGCGGGCTGGTCGGAGCGCTGACCGAGGCCGGGGTGCCGGAGGAGGATGCCAACGTCTATGCCGAGGGCGTGCGCCGCGGCGGCTCGCTGGTCAGCGCGCGGGTGGCGGATTCGCTTGAGCAGACCGCGCGCGACATTCTCGACGACAATACCCGGGTGGACCTGACCGAGCGCCGGGCCGCCTATCGCAACGAGGGGTGGACCCGGTTCGACCCGGAAGCTCGGGCTTATGGGGAGACGATCTGATCAGGATTGCTTGTCGATCTTGATTGCAATCAACGCGCGGGGCCGCTGTCCTGATCGGGCAGCGGCTCACGCCACGGCGTTGAGCCGCTCAGCCGCCCGATCCCGGCCGATCAGGGGCAGTAGTGCGGCCATGTCCGGGCCGTGTTCGCGGCCGGTGAGGGCGAGGCGCAAGGGCAGGAACAGGGGCTTGCCCTTGCGGCCCGTGCGCTCTTTCAGCGTACCGGTCAGCGTGGCCCATGGCTCGGCGGACCAGTCCAGTCCGGTGGCGACTTCGGCGGCTTGAGTCAGGAATGCTTGCGTCTCGGGGTCGAACAGTGGCGTTGAGATCGGGCCTTCGATGACGGTCCACCAGTCGGCGGCTTCGGCGAGCGTCGACAGGTTCGGGCGGATGGCCAGCCAGGCTGCTTCGTCCATGCCGGGTGGCAGTTGGGGCCTTACTCGATCGAAGCCGAGGCGGTGGATCACCGAAGTGTTGACCCGCGCCAGTTCGGCTTCGTCGAAGCGGGCCGGGGCGCGGCCGAAGCGGGAGAGGTCCAGTGCCTTTGCCAGGTTCTCGGCGTCGAGGGCGGGATCGACCGGGTCGGCGGTGCCGAGGCGGGCGAGCAGGGCGATGAGGGCTTCGGGTTCGATGCCGGCTTCGCGCAGTTCGGCCAGGCCGAGCGAGCCGAGGCGTTTGGAGAGTTTGCCTTCGCAGCCGACGAGGAGCGCTTCGTGGGCGAAGTCGGGGACGGTGGCGCCGAGGGCGGTGAACATCTGGAGTTGGGCGGCGGTGTTGGAGACGTGGTCTTCACCGCGCAGGATGTGGGTCACGCCCATGTTGATGTCGTCGATGACCGAGGGGAGCATGTAGAGCCAGGTGCCGTCGGCGCGGCGGATGACGGGGTCGGACATCTGGGCGGGGTCGAAGTGCTGGGGGCCGCGGATGCCGTCCTGCCACTGGATCGGTTGGCTGTGGTCGAGCAGGAAGCGCCAGTGGGGGGCTTCGCCGGCGGCGGCTTTGGCGGCGTGGTCGGCTTCGGTCAATTCCAGGGCGGCGCGGTCGTAGATCGGCGGGAGGCCGCGACCGAGGAGGACCTTGCGCTTGAGGTCCAGTTCCTGGGCGGTTTCGTAGCAGCGGTAGACGCGGCCGGAGGTGGCCAGGCGCTGGAATTCGCGTTCGTACAGCCCGGTGCGTTCGGACTGGCGGACTTCGCTGTCGGGCTGGAGGCCGAGCCAGGCGAGGTCGGCGCGGATGGCTTCGACGTATTCCTCGCGGCTGCGGGCCTGGTCGGTGTCGTCGATGCGGAGGTGGAAGTGGCCATGTTTCTGCTTTGCCAGCAACCAGTTGTGCAGCGCGGTGCGCAGGTTGCCGATGTGGAGCAGGCCGGTGGGCGAGGGGGCGAAGCGGGTGGCGGTCATGGCCGGGGATATAGCGGCGGATCGGGCGAGGGGCAGCAAAATGCGTTTCGGCTGCAAAAATGGCGGAAATCCGCCATCGGTTTACCGCTTGTTGAAGTTTTCTAGGCAGAAATGCGGACATGGAGACGCCCGCGACGCCACCTGAGGACGCACCTGCCGTGCTGCCACCCGCCAGCCGCGGGCCGATTTCGTACAAGACGTTCCGGCGGCTGATGGACGATGCGGCAGCAGTGGCGACGGTGGATTCGGCGCCGGTGCTGGTGGTGGTGGCGCTCGACGGGCTCGACGAGCGGCGGGATGACGTGCTGCTGAGCGCGATCGGCTGGCAGTTCTGCGAAGTGGTCGGGGATGGCGGCATGGTCTGCCGGCTGGGTTCGGCGCGGCTGGCGGTAATGGCGGCGAGCGACGGGCCGCTCTCCGACGATGCGCTGGCGACCGGGCTGCTGGGCACGCTGATGCGGCCGATGATCGGGCACAAGCTGCCGCAGGGGGCGAGGATGGGGATCGTGCACTGGGGGCGGCACGGCAGCACGGCGGAGGCGCTGTTCGCGGCGGCCGGCTATGCGCTGCGCGACGCGACCGCCGCGCCGGTGGCGCCGCCGGGGGAGCGGCGGAAGGCCAGGTTGATCCGACTGAGCTGAGGCTCAAAAATGCCTGGCCGGCGTGCGAAGCGCGCGGCGCGCGCGTCCGCAAATATCGCTTGTCGATATTTGCCACGAACAGACTCGGGGAGCCGCTTAGTCAGGCATTTTGCCCTTGGAATGAGCGAAGATCTTCACACGGGCTTTCTGGACAAGCCGTTGAAATAGCAGGATTGTTGGAGGCGAACTTCACGAAGTTTGCCCACGCCGGCGCCGTAAAGTGGCTACCCCGGAATTTTATTCCGCGATTCCAGTTTCTTGACGCAATTTCAAAGAGCCGATGGGCACCATGCCGTGAAGTTTGGGTGTAGGACATCTCAAATATGGCCTGTCCAGATCTGTGCACGAAGCGCCTCCGCTGCTGACGTCAGGTGTCGCGCGACACTTGACGAATTGCATTTGATGCGTTGGCTGGCGGGCATGGAGATCGAGAGCATCCGGCACAAAGGGCTCCGGCGCTTTTTCGAGACGGGCAATGCCAAGGGTTTGGTCGGCGAGGTGGCGCGGTTGCGCAAGATGCTCGCCTATATCGATGCGGCGGAAGGGTTTGCGGAACTGGCTATTCCGCCGCACTTTGGTTTGCATGAGCTGATGGGCGACCGGAAGGGGTGCTGGTTGATGACGGTGACGCGGAACTGGCGGATGACGTTCGGGGTGAATGACGACGGGGCGCTGATCGATCTGGATCTGGAGGACTGTCATGGCGCTTAGGATGCACCCGTCGCTGGCGGTTCATGTGGGCGACTGGCTGAAGACGGAAGTGGTGGAGCCGGCGCAAGTGAGTGTGACGGCGCTGGCGGAGCATATCGGGGTTTCGCGGCAGGCGTTGAGCACGCTGCTGAACGGGAATGCGGCGCTTTCGGCGGACATGGCGATCCGGTTCGAGAAGGCGTTTAGAGTGAAAGCGGATACCTTGCTGCGGATGCAGACGGCGTATCAGCTTGCCCAGGCGCGGGCGCATGAGGACGAGATCAGGGTGGTGAGGCTGGCGGGGGTGGCTTGAGGCTGCGCGTCAGGATCGCTTGTCGATCCTGACCAACGAAGGACTCAAGGGGGCAGGCCGCAAGTTTGGGGATTCTTGCACGTGTCACCGTAATTCCGTGTCACCGTAATTCCCGCGTGTCACCGTAATTCCCGTAATTCGTAATTCCGCGTGTCACCGTAATTCCGTAATTCGCTTCGTGCACGTGTCACCGTAATTCGCTTCGCTAGACTATCAAAATGTTCTCCTTGTGTACTCCGTTGTGAGGCGCGATAATGGCCGCACAGGGGGTAGCAGCCATGTTCAAAATTACCGGCTTAGACAAAATCACTCGCGAGCTAGACGAAGCGCAGAAAGCGTTTGCCGAAATTGACGGCGAACTTGAAACAGTAAACTTCGATCCGAATGATCCAGCCAGTATCGAGGCTGCCATTCAAGGGATGGAAGAAATAATTCACTCGAAGTTAGGCAGCTATGCCAGAAACAGCATCGTGGCGCCGATGGTGGACGAAATGAAAGAAAAATATCGTGAAGCCATTATAGAAAAGGCTGCGGAAGCGCGCTCGGGAGACGGTGAAGATTAATGGCTGGCGACCTTTTTGAGCAAATTAATAATGCCGTCTTAGACCTTCAAGCGGCTGACTATCAGGGCGTTCAGCGTCCACTGCGTCAACTGTCTAAGTTGCTTAAACATCCTGATCTTGATGCAATTAATCAGGTACTGACCGAGGGCGTTGATGTAGATGCCTTTCTGCAAGCGAGTGAGCAAGCCAACAATGGCTTTGGTCAATTGAAATGGCCCGATGATGCTCGTGTAGATTTGGCCCTACGACTCTTGATCGTCCGCAAATTGGGAGAACCTGACAGCGGCTTCGCGTTTCAATTCAGTCATGCATATTATGCTGGTGGCAGCAGCAAGGTCATTGCTGGCTTTCAAGGCATGAACCGTTCCCTGATTATGCCCTTTGTACGTGACTATAAGACCTATGTTCTCAGTCAAGCTGACAACCAGCCTAGGTTAGTGCGGCCAACGTCGCGAAAGGTTTTTATCGTTCATGGTCATGATGGTGAAGCGCGGGAGACAGTTGCTCGCTTTCTCAGCACCATCGGGTTTGAGCCGATCATATTGCATGAGCAGCCGAACAAAGGTCGAACTGTCATTGAAAAGGTCGAAGCCCACAGTGATGTAGGCTTTGCTGTTGTCCTACTGACACCGGATGACGTTGGTCGCGCCAGAAACGACACCGAGCTTGTACCTCGCGCCCGCCAAAATGTGCTACTGGAACTAGGATATTTCATCGCCAAACTAGGACGTGAGCGAGTCTGCGCCCTCAAGCGGGGCGAGGTTCTAATTCCAAGCGACTTCGCTGGAGTTGTTTGGGAGGATATGGATGGAGCCGGGGGGTGGAAGTCCCGCCTAGGTAGGGAACTGGAGGCTGCCGGTCAGGTGATCGACTGGAACAAGGTAATGCGCGCATGACAAGGCTATGGAAATACGTCCAAAATTGTTGGGAACGTATGCTCTTTGGGTGTGTCGGCCTAGTTTGCTTGGGGTTCACGTTCGTTTTCCTGTGGACTGGGCAAATCACGTCAGCGTCGGCTGTATTTGCCATGTCGTTCTTCAGTTTTTTCTACTCCAATCTTGCGAGGTTTAAAAAATTCAAAGGCTTAGGGTTTGAAGCTGAACTCTGGGAGGATAAGCAGCAGGAAGCGGCGAATTTGATTGACCGCTTAAAGAGTGTGGTCACGGTCTATACCCGCGAGATTGTAATGAACAACGTAATGCGCGGACGGTGGGGTGGAGCGGAAAGCTGGCAAAAACGATGGGACTTGCTCCATGAGTTGGAGGGGCGACATAGCGAGTTAGGACAGCAAATAGACTTTTCGGATTTGAAGCACGACGTAGAAAGCGTTTTCATTTTCGATCTCTGTTCGCCGCTGGCTTCTTCCGTGAGGCAATCCATTGAAACGGCTAAGGCAGATGCAGCAAAAAGCCTGAGCGCCAGATTTGGAAGTCCTGTCACCGATTTGGACGGCTGGAATAAATCCCATGAAGCACTCCGCTCTATTGTCAGCTCAGAGGGAAACCTATTTGAGCGATCCAGATTGGAAAACGTTGCGCGAGGCATTCTGTCTTTGGCTGAAAGTGCTCAACAAGCCCTAAAAGAGGGCTTTTCCATAGAGCTGAAACTGCAAGACGGCTTAATTGGTCGCCTTAAGGTGTTGGAAAGTTTGATTGAACACCGACCTGTAAATGTATCAAGTAAACCTATAAATTGGGCCGACGACCACGAGGCTTTCTCACGTTGAATATACTCGGTTGGAAGATGAATATCGAAAGCAGCTCTATTTTGCCGCTGGAAGCGCAGACAGGGCGAAGACCTCACACATTCGCAGTGTCCTAAGGGAATGATCAAATAACGCTGATAACACGTTTATATTGTTATTCTGCATAGCGTCCTGGTGCGTCATGCATAGGGAGCGAAATGGCAATTCCCTTGCCCCGAACCCACACCAGAGGTGGCCGGGTTGGTCTGCACAGCGATCGGCGCTGGATAAGTGGATCGTCCGCCGGTTGATTACCGATATGGGGCGTCATGGAAGGAGGGCGTAGCCCGACCGGAGTGACGCCCCATATCGGCGGTCGAGTTCATGCTGCCATCGCCTGTGGCAGGTTGTCAAAATATGCCTGGTCCGGCGTCCTGGCGCCGTGGCTCGAGTGCGGCCGCCGGGCATTGTAGAAGCCCAGGTATTGGCCGATCGATGCCCGTGCCTCGCTGACGCAGGCATAGGCGCGCAGGTAGACTTCCTCGTACTTCACCGAACGCCACAGCCGCTCGACGACGACATTGTCGCGCCACGCGCCGCGACCATCCATGCTGATGGCGATGTCCTCGCGCAGCAGCACGCTGGTGAAGGCGAGCGACGTGCACTGGCTGCCCTGGTCGGTGTTGAAAATCTCCGGTTTTCCGTAGCGGGCCAAGGCTTCCTCCAGCGCCTCGACGCAGAAGTCGGCCTCCATCGTGATCGAAATCCGGGGATTCTTGCACGTGTCACCGTAATCTGTAATCCTGCACAGCGGCCCTGTAGAGTCCGGGCATGAGGCGGGCGGTTTTGGGGTCGATCAGCCGACGATGTCAAAGAGCGCGGCCGAGTCTGACAGGCTTGGAGTGGGTAGGAAAGTCAGGATCGCTTGCCGATCCTGACCACAGACAGACTCGTTCGGCGCGGACTTATATATTAGACTATGTCCCCTGATTACCAAAAAACCGGCTACGTCTTGGTGGGTCAAAGTAACGTCATCGCACTCTAACGTGATCGTGCATCACACTGGCGAATGGAGACTACAGAAATCCCCACTGGCCCGCTACGAGATCGTGACCCGGCCCGCTATACTCGAGCACGAACTCCGCGTGGTAGGAACCATCGGTAATTTGATAGAGGTGGCGACCTGCCGCGGCCGGCAGATCACCTTCGTAACTGATGGTTGCTGCAGACGAGAAACCTTGCAGATGGATGATGTCACGCGTCGGTGACCAGACTGTTGAATCGTGGAAATCCGTCACAGTGTCATACTGCCCGCTGCCCGACCCGTCATAGATCGCACCTTTGACGAACTGAAACGCGTTGGCGCCCCCCGCGCCCCCCGACACTTCCGCCAGGCCGGCGCCGAACTTGATCGCATCCTTGCCCGTCCCGCCGTGGACGAAGCCAAGCCCTGCGCCCAACGCGATCGCGCTGCCGCCGCTCCCCGTATAGATGGTCGTGTCCCCCGAACCAGCCACGAACATGTGCCGCGCGCCATCGCCTGTGAAGTCGACAAGCTCCGTGCCCGAATGATTGCCGTCCCAGATGTAACCCGCCGGTCCCCCAAGACGCGTGTCGATTCCGACGCTGACCTGCGCGGTGCTCTCGCCGCCCCGGCCATCGGCAATGGTATAGTCGAAGCCCGCATCGGAGCCGTTATAGCCGATCGCCGCCACGAACACCGCATTGCCATGCTCGTCGAGCGACACCGTCCCGTGACGCGCATTGCCGACCGACCTGACGACCAGCATGTCCCCATCGGGATCGGTCGCACCAACGAGCAGAGCGGCCGAAGAAAGCACGTCCGGATGCCCATACGAGACCGTGTGTGCATGATCCTGGGCCACCGGCGGCCGGTTTCCTCCTGCAATGTCCGGACTCGCCTCGCTGAACGCCACCAGTTGGGTGCCATCGGGATCGACGAACACGGCCTCCACCCGCACCTGATCACCGGCATCAGCAGCGCCGAGCACATACGTGTCCGCGTTTGCGCCCGAGATATCGAACCAGGTTGCGCCGTGGTCGGCAGACCGCTGCCACTGCAGGGAAAAATGATCGGTCAGCCCAAGTTCGTCGACATAGAGCGAACCGCCCAGCAGCAATATCCCGACTTCGGTTCCCGGTGAAAGCAACACGCCGGCGTCGGTCCACAGGTGCGGCGAAGCGGGAATATCGATCTCAATCGAAAAATGCGCCGGAGCATCGGGAACCGAATACTGCTGAAGGAACTCAAGATACGTCGAACCGGGCGGTCCCGGAAGTGGAAGCCCGTTTTCGTCGAACGTCGCATCGACAAAATGCTGCTGGCCCAGTTCGGCATCGAACGTCCAGTCCGAACCGGACCAGCTGAGCGTGTAGTTCAACGATGTGCCGTCGACGCCGGTTAGGAGAGGGACCAGGGCGGTTCCGTAAAGAAAGTCGTCATGCATGCCCGTCAGGATCTGGGCATACTCGAAATAGGTGATGACTGGCGAGAAATGGCTTCCTTGCGGATGTTCCTCGATCCCGAGCAAATCACTCTTCAGCGACACATCCGCATACGGGAAATTGAGCTTGAACGACATGCTTCCTCCTTCCCTCTCGGGGCGCGAGCGATGGTGCGAAGCATTTCCGCCTGCGCGGATCAGTGCATCATTGGTTAACTGTCTGCGCCAATTGTAAAACCTCCGCTCTGGGTATCGCAACGCACAAATGGGTGCCGTCCCCGCCACAAGTCATTGCTTGGGCGATGCTTCGTATTTCCGGAGAATGCCCGATCCGGATGCAGTGGCGTCATCCTGCGCCGACAGTCGCAGCGGTGGCAGCCAGATAGAATTGCGTTGACAGATTACTCAACCCCCGATCCCGCCCAGTCAGGGGCTTCCCGAGTCAACCCGTGGCCAATATCGACAAGCGATATTGGCGGACGCGCGCACCGCGCGCTTCGTGCCCCGGAATGACGGAATTGCGGCGGCAGCTTACTTTACCGCGATGCCATCCACCCGGGCGCCCCTCTGCTGCAGCACTGACATCCATGACGGTTGCCCGATCTGCAAGGCTGAGAGCCGGGGGCTGTGTGCGTGCGCCAGGACTGAATGGGATCGGGTTTGCAAAGGGGATACCCTTTGCCCGCCGGAGGCTGTTGCGGGTTGGCTTGACCTTACGCTGGCCTGCAACGGTCGTGCGGGTCCGCTCTGGATGCCCGCCTTCGCGGGCATGACGAAGGAATTTCGGTGCCAGTTTACCCAACCCCCAATCTTCGCGCCCTCAATGGCTCCGCGAGTCCGGTCGTGGCAAAAATCGACAAGCGATTTTTGCAGACGCGCGCTCCGCGCGCTTTGCACCTCCGCACCGTCTTTACCCCCGAACGCTCTATCGGTCCGCCTCCTGATTGCTCATTGCCGGACAGGACGCCGTTTTCTGCAAGCTGTAGGTCGGGATCAGCTTGGGCCTGTCTCGGGATCGCCGCGCTGAAAAAGGAGCGGGGGCCGGCTGGCCCCCGCTCAGGGTGGAAACGGCGCATGCGACTGCCACCGTAGCTCGATCAGAAATTGACGGTCACATCGACGCCGAAGGTGCGCGGGGCGTTGTAGTTGGCATAGTCGCCGAGCGCGGTGTTAGCGGCGCTGCGGCGATAGATGAACGCATTGTCGAACAGGTTGCGCGCCCAGGCGCCGATGTTCAGCTTCTGGCCGCCTGCGCCCATCGGAATATCGGCCAGCGAGGCGCGGGCGTTGACGACGAAGGCCTTGTCGGTCAGCGTCTTTTCGGCCGCGAAGGTGTGGACGGGATCGCTGTAGCTGGCGTCGGCGTGGAGCCGCAGGGTGGTGCCGGCGCCGCCGATCGGCAGGTCGTAATCGATGTTGCCGGACAGGGCGTTCGTCGGCGTGTAGAGGATGTAGACCTGTTCCAGCACCTGGCCGGGGACCGGCGGGGTGCGGGCGGCGTTCTCGGCTTCCTGCACCGTGTTCCGGGCGAGCGGGACATTGGTGTAGGTGTAGGCATAGGACACGCCCATCGACAGGCCCTCGGCCGGGCGGACGGTCAGGTCCGCCTCGATGCCGCGGATCCTGGTGATGCCTTCGGCGTTGACCGTTTCCAGCGTGTTGCGGACGGTGCCGTTGGGCTGGAGCAGGAAGAAGTTGAAGTCCACCTGCGAGTTCTTGCGGTCCATGATGTAGCCGGCGACATTCAGTCGGACCTTGCGGTCGAACCATTCCGACTTGATGCCGACTTCGTAGGACTTGACCGATTCCGGCCCGAACTGGCGATAGTTGAGCGACCGCGAGCTGGCGCCGCCGGCGCGATAGCCGGTGGCATATTTGGCATAGAGGTTGACCGTCGGCGCGACATCGTATGCGAGCACGACCAGCGGATCGAAGCGGTTGTTTTCCTGATCGAAGGTGAAGTTGGTGGCGGCGCCGTTGACGGTCGAGAGGACGCCGTTCTTCTGGTCCTTGGTGTAGCGGCCGCCGAGAGTCAGGCGCAGGGCGTCGATCGGCGCCCAGGTGGCCTGGCCATAGACCGCGTAGCTCTTGGCATAGGCGGTGCTGGCGCGGGCGACGGCGGCGAGCGGGTAGGTCAGCGGATCGTTGATGGTGTAGCCGGTGACGGTCGCGTTCCAGCGGTTGGTGTTCGGCGTGCGGGCCGTGTCCGAGGCGCGTTCGTTGAAGTAGTAGAGGCCGAGCACGTAGTCGATTCGGGCGATCGAGCCGACCGCCTGGAGTTCCTGGCTGAACTGGCGCTGGTCGAGCGTGGCGAGGCTGTAGCGGCTGAAGTTGACGTTCGGCCCCCAGATCGGCGTGCGGTGGGCACCGCCCGAGTTGTCCCACTGCTCATCGCTGACGGTGCGCCAGGCGGTGATCGAGCGCAGTTCGAGATCCGGCGAGACCTTGTACCTGATGTTGGCGTGGACGCCCTGGGTCTTGTCGACGCTGACCTGCTGGGGAACGGCGATATCGGCCACGTCCATGCGCTTGTCGCCATACACGATCAGCGGCGTGCCGTTGGCATCCCTGGGGATGCTGGCAAGGGCGGTCGGCGTGATGGTGACCAGCTGGCTATAGAACGGGGTGTTCTCGTCCCGCGCCTTGTCGAACGAGAGATCGGCGGTGAGGCCGTCGATCGGCTGCCAGCGGGCCGAAATGCGGCCGCCGACGCGGTGGAACTGGTTCCAGCCGGCCTGGCCGGCGAGCGGGTTCTTCACCGTTGGGCCCTGGTGCTGGATGACGCCGTCGAGCTTGACCGCGATGTTTTGCCAGCTCGGCAGGTCGACGTGGAGCTGGCCGTTGTATCCGCCATAGTTGCCGACGCCGGCGCTGACGCGGCCGCCGAATTCGCCGGTGGGCGCCTTGAGCACCATCGACACGGCACCGCCCTCGGTGTTGCGGCCGAACAGGGTGCCCTGCGGGCCTTTCAGCACTTCGATGCGCTCGACGTCATAGAGGCTGGTGTTGAGGCCGTGCTGGCGGCCGAGGTAGACGCCATCGAGGTAGATGCCGACGCCCTGCTCGCGGGCGGGCTGGTTGGCGTCATCGGGAACGATGCCGCGGATGCCGATGGTCAGCGCCGACTGGCGGGCCTCGAACGTGGAGATGCGCAGCGACGGGATCGAGCCGTCGGCCAGGTCCATCAGGCTCATGACGTGGCGCTTCTTGATTTCGTCGGCGCCGAGGACGGCGATCGAGATCGGGGTCTTCTGGAGGTTGGTCTCGCGCTTGGTGGCGGTGACGATGATGTCAGTCAGCCCGGTCGAATCGTCGGACGGAGCGGCCTCGGCAGCGGCGGCGGCATCAGCCTCGGCCGGTGCGGCGAGCGCAGGCGCTGCCAGCAGGGCGACGGCGAGGGCGCCGATAGCGGAGGTCAGACGGTAAGCAGTCAACATCGCGATTCCCCATGTATGGCCGGAAGGGCCAGATTGTTCGGGGCTCGGGCAAACTGCCTGGTCGCCCCGGCGACAGGGGCGCGGCTAGAGGTTGACGATGACAGCCCTGCGACATTTCGGAGACAATTTGGCGACAAATGGGTACATTTATCGCCAAATTGTCGTGAGTCGTCGCAAATCGGGGAGCCGGCCGGTCGGGCGGGTAACGGCAAGACCCGACCAGACCGGCGGCTTTCAGGCCTATATCCTTGTGTTTGCGTAAGTATTCAAACCTGACCGGTTTTGTAACAGGCAGTTCATGGTCAGGCGTCCGGGTAGACCGCCGGACGCTTCTCCAGGAAGGCGGCCACGCCTTCCTCCATGAAGCCTTCCATGCACAGGACCTGCTGGCGATCTTCCATGGCGATGACCGCTTCGAGGCTGCCGGCATCCTGCGACATGTTCAGCGCCTCCTTGGTCAGCCGCAGTCCGAGCGGGGACATCTGCACCATGTCGGCAACCATCTCCGCGACGAGCGGCTCGAGATCCTCGCGCGGGGCCACTTCGGAAACCAGCCCGACCCGCAGCGCCTTCTGCGCGGCGAGGAACCGGCCGCCCATCATCAGTTCGGCGGCGTTGGCCGGGCCGATCGCGCGGGGCAGGAAATAGCTGATGCCGACATCGCATCCCGTCATCCCGATCCGGGCCATGGCGACATTGAAGCGCGCGTCCTCGGCGGCGAAGCGCACGTCGGACGCCAGGGCCAGGGCAAAGCCGCCGCCGGAGGCTGCGCCATGGGCGACGGCGACGATCGGCTGGGGGCAGCGCCGCATGCGGACGATGAGCTTCGAGAGGCTGCGCTGCATGCGCATCCTTTTGCCCAGGGTGTCGGGGAGGTTGGCCGGGTCCTTGAGGTCGAGGCCGGCGCAGAAGTGACGCCCCGCACCCCGCAGGACGACGACGCGCACGCTCTCGTCCTCGTCAAGGCGGGAAAAATAGTCGTGCAGTTCGGCAAGCATGGTCGAACAGATCGCATTGAACTGGTCCGGGCGGTTCAATGTGAGATGATCGACCGGGCCATCGGCGCGGATCGCCAGCGTCTGATAGGTGTGTTGCCGACTGGCCTTCATGGTAACCTCCTCTGGTGCATCGGATATCGGCCCCGGATAACGGAGGCGATCGCCATTGGACAGCCCATGTATCCCTCCGCGCGGCGCCGGGAGCGGCGTCGGGCTCATGGCCGATCGCTTGCGAGTCGCGCGCTGGCCGGGTTGACGAGCGGTCGCCGCCGCCGGGCGCAGCTTGGTTAGCGGGATGACAATCGGCAGCGGATGCGGCCCCTGCGATGGCGAATTTTCCGCAACCATCGGACCATGGTCTGACCGTATTGCGGTGCGGGCAATTCCATTAACAGTCTTGTCAAATAATCATGCCTGCCGCCGGAAGGGCCAGGGAAGAGATTGCCAGCGATCACGGCGGAAAGGGAGGTGGGCATGTTTGTCGAGTTCTATGACAACGCGATCGAGCGGAGCCGGATGATCGGCTGCATGGACATGGTGCTGGTGCCGCAGGCCGGAGAGATGGTCGAGTTCCTGCGGGACGACGAGAGCTGGGGGATTTTCCGGGTGCTGACGGTCAAGCACGATGTGAGGCTGAAGCAGATGCCGGCCGAGGCATATTACCGGTCCGATCATGTGGCGACGAAATGCTGTGTCCGTGCCGTGGCGGGCGAGGAGCAGCCACGTTAGTATCGAAGGAACCGGGGTGGGCCAGGCCGGTTGGTCGGGCATGAAACGGCATTTCGTTTTCGGCCTGGCCCTGCTTGCCGCCGGCTGTTCGCCCGACAGCGAGCCTGCCGCCCGCCGCGACGGGGCGACGGCAAGCCCGGGCGCCAGCGCGAGGCCCGGAGCGGGGAAAAGGGTGATGACGCCCGAGGGACTGGGGCAGTTGCGGATCGGCGGGGCGGTGCCGGCGGGGTGGGACGGCGCGGCGGGCTGCCGGGATCTGGCCGGCGATGGCTGGAAGAATGCTTATGCGATGGCGAGTGGCGGGGTGATCCGGCGGATCAGCGTGCGGGCGGGTTCGGGCGTGGTGCTGGAAGAGGGCATTGGGCCGGGGACGGGCGAAGCGGCGCTGCGGGCGGCGATCCCGGGGCTGCGGAGCGAGCCGGACAAGTATCTGCCGGCGCCGGCGAAGGTGTTGACGGTGCCGTTTTCCGGCGACGGGCCGACCTTGCGGTTCGACATCGGGCAGGACGGCCGGATCGCGCAGATGAGTGCCGGGCTGATGCCGGAGATCGGCCTGGTCGAAGGATGCGGCTGATGCGGGGCGCGGCGCTGGGGCTGGCGGGCCTGGCATTGCTGGCTGGATGCGGGGAGGCGAAGCGGGTGCCAGCGGCGGAAGCGCCGGTGCGGCAGGCGGAAGCGGTGCCGGCGGCGTCGGCCGGGCCGCCGGTGCTGACCGATGCGGCGGAACGTGGCGAGAAGGGCGCGCGCAATGTGCTGCTGGAATTTGCCCGGGCGATCGAGATGAAGCGGTTCGGCGAGGCTTCGGCCTTGCTGGGGCCGGCGGGGGCGCAGTGGGGCGAGGGGGAACTGGCGCGGACGTTTGCCGGGATGGGCAGGCTGACGGTGGCGGTCGGGGATGGAACGATGGAGGGGGCGGCGGGATCGAGCTATTATTCCGTGCCGCTCTCGGTGACCGGGGCGGACCGGGAAGGGCGGCTGGCGCGGATCGCCGGGGAGGCGGTGGTGCGGCGGGTCAACGATGTCGACGGGGCGACGGCGGCGCAGTTGCGGTGGCATTTTGCATCGCTGCGGCTGGATGGGGTGTCGCCCCGGCCATGAAGGCACGCCGCATGGGCTTCCCCCCCTTGCGAATCCTCCCCCGCTCTGCTAGCCGCGTTCCACTTTGGGCCGGTCCACATGGATTCGGCGCCTTTCGTGTTTGTCGATTTCTATCGTGTTTTTCGATTTCAGGTGCATCCCCGCATCCAGCAACGTGGGGCTCTCGCCGGTTTTTCGTGAGGTGGTTCGGTTTATGCAAATTCTCGTCCGCGACAACAATGTCGACCAGGCTCTCCGCGCGCTCAAGAAGAAGCTGCAGCGTGAGGGCGTGTATCGCGAGATGAAGCTGCGCCGTCACTTTGAAAAGCCTTCGGAAAAGCGCGCCCGGGAAAAGGCCGCCGCCGTGCGCCGCGCCCGCAAGCTGGAGCGCAAGCGGCTGGAGCGTGACGGCGCGAAGTAGGCGCCGTCGAAGTGGGCAAACCCCTTGTTTGCCCACTTGCCCCACAATCCCGGTTGGGCCATGAGGGCGCGGATTTTTCCGCGCCCTTTTGCTTTGCCGAACAGCGCGGAACAGGGATCAAGACTTGAGGACGTTCCGATGACCGAGATCACCCGCGTGCCCCTGCAGCCCATTGCCACGGGTTCGCTGACCAAGCTCTGGGCCGGCGTTGCCGCCGCCCTGCTGGTCGCCGCCGGCATTGCTTTCGCCGGCAGCCCGCCGCTGGTCGATGTCAAGACGCTGACCGCCGGCACCGGCGCCAACCCGACCACGGAAGACGTCGTCAAGATCGACTATGTCGGCCGGCTCAAGGACGGCAAGGTGTTCGACCAGGGCCAGGCTGCGGTCATGCCGGTCGCCGGTGTCATCCCCGGCTTCTCCCGCGCCCTCCAGCAGATGCAGCGCGGCGGCAAGTATACCATCAGCATTCCCGCCCGCCTGGGGTATGGCGCCGTCGCCGCCGGCCCGATCCCGGCCAACAGCGATCTCGTGTTCGACGTGACCATGATCGATTTCATGAACGCCAAGGCCTACCAGCAGCAGATGATGATGATGCAGCAGCTGCGCCAGATGCAGGGGCATGGCGGCGTTCCGGGCGCCGCCCCGGTCCCGGGCGCGCCCACGGGCGAATAAGGGACGGGCGAGTAACCATGTCGGTCGATACCGCCACCGTCGCGAAGATCGCCAGCCTCGCCCGCCTCAAGGTGAGCGAGGCTGAGCTGGCGGCCATGGTCCCCGAACTGAACGGCATCCTCGCCTGGGTGGAGCAGCTGGGCGAAGTCGATGTCACCGGTGTCGAGCCGATGACCGCGGTGATCCCCAACCAGCTCCGCCTGCGCGAGGACCTGGTCAACGCCGACCCGCTGACCGGCGGCGGCGTGCGGGACAAGGTGCTGGCCAATGCCCCGGCCGCCGAACACGGCTTTTTCGGCGTGCCGAAGGTGATCGAATAGAAATGCATGCATTTCTGTTCGATCATCCTGAACAGCGGATCGAACCTGCTTCGATCCGCGACCGTTTCAGGATCCAGAATCAAAGACTCATTGCATATCCGCCGGCGGAGTAGCCTTTCGTGACCGACCTGACCGAACTCACCGTCGCCGAAATCCGCGACGGGGTTGCCACCGGCGCCTTCAAGGCGGTCGAGGTGGCCGAGGCGTTCAACGCCAGCGTCGCCGCCGCGCAAGGCGCGCTCAATGCCTTCATCGTCACCACCCCGGACAAGGCGCTGGAAGCCGCCGCCAGCGTCGATGCCGCCCGCGCTGCCGGCCAGCCGCTCGGGCCTCTCGCCGGCGTGCCCATCGGCATGAAGGACCTGTTCGCCACCGAACACGTCCAGACCACGGCCGCCAGCCACATCCTCGAAGGCTTCAAGCCCGAATACGAATCCACCGTCAGCGCGAAGCTCTGGCAGGCCGGCGCCGGGATGCTCGGCAAGTTGAACCTCGACCAGTTCGCCATGGGCTCGTCGAACGAGACCAGCGCCTTCGGCAACGTCATCTCGCCATGGCGCCGGGCCGGGGATGCCGCCCCGCTCGCCCCCGGCGGCTCCTCGGGCGGGTCGTCCGCCGCCGTTTCCGCCCGCCTCTGCCCGGCGGCGACCGGCACCGACACCGGCGGCTCGATCCGCCAGCCCGCCGCCTTCACCGGCATCTCCGGCATCAAGCCGACTTATGGCCGCTGCTCGCGCTGGGGCATCGTCGCCTTCGCCTCCAGCCTCGACCAGGCCGGCCCGATGGCCCGCACCGTGCGCGATTGCGCGATCATGCTGGAAGCGATGGCCGGCTTCGACCCGAAGGACGCGACCAGCCTCGATCTCCCCGTCCCCGCCTGGGAATCCGCGCTCAACGCCGATCTCAAGGGCAAGAAGGTCGGCATCCCCCGCGAATACCGGCTCGATGGTCTCGATGCCGAAGTGGCGAAGAACTGGGACCAGGGCATCGCCTGGCTCAAGGACGCCGGCGCAGACGTGGTGGACATCAGCCTCCCCCACACGAAGTATGCGCTGCCGACCTACTACATCATCGCGCCGGCCGAAGCCTCCTCCAACCTCGCCCGCTATGACGGCGTCCGCTATGGCCTGCGCGAACTCCCGGAAGGGGCCAACCTCCAGGAGATGTATGCCGCCACCCGCGCCGCCGGCTTCGGCGCCGAGGTCAAGCGCCGCATCCTGATCGGCACCTATGTCCTCTCCGCCGGCTTCTACGATGCCTATTACACCCAGGCGCAGAAAGTCCGCACGCTGATTGCCCGCGATTTCGAGCAGGCCTTCGCCCGGTGCGACGTCATCCTCGCCCCCACCGCCCCGAGCGCCGCGTTCGCGCTCGGCGAAAAGAGCGCCGACCCGCTGGAAATGTACCTGAACGACGTGTTCTCGGTCCCCGCCAGCCTCGCCGGCCTGCCGGCCATGTCCGTCCCCTCCGGCCTCAACGGCCAGGGCCTGCCACTGGGCCTGCAGATCATCGGCCGCCCGTTCGACGAACAGTCCGTGCTCGACGCCGGCCTGGCCATCGAGCAGCGTGCGAAGTTCTCGGCCAGGCCCGCCCGCTGGTGGTGATCACCGCCTGAGCATCGGCCGATCCGGCGCAGATTCGGTGACGGTTATGCCGATTGCGGCGAGAGTATCACGCGAAGAAGCGGGAACGGGTTTTTGCTTCTACGGTATGATAACTACCTCAAAACAAGGATGAAGTTGCAGATTTTGTGCACCCCGTTCTAAGGGAACGGAGTGCCTGGCTGCTGGACTGGTCTAATCGGAGCATGGTTATTGCGCGCGATATGCTTGCGAAGCCGCAGTGCCTGTTTTTCTACGCAGTGCCACGACAGCGCCGCCATCAGCGTTGTCAACGGCACAGCTGCAGCAGTGACGAGCCAAGGCGACCGCCAGCCAGACAACTCGATGATGGCCTGTTCGAGCGGAAATCCGTACAGGTAGATGCCATAAGAGTAATCGCCCGTCGTGTAAAAGCCGATACGTGGCAGTGAAGTGACGCCGAGGAAAAGCATCAGGTAAATGAGCATCGGCGCCGTCAGCAGCACGAACGGCGGTGCCGACCACACTTGCCGCCCATCGAGAAGGCTGCCGGTTAGCGCCAGCACTATAAGGCAGAACGCCGCAAGACGACGCGAGTACACGATGTCGTCGCGCAGATGAAAGGCGAGCGAACCCATCAGGAAAAGCGGAATGAGGTAAGCGTTCGGACTTTGCAGCCAGCCGATACCGACGTGGTGTTCGCGCCATGGATAATAATGCGCCAGAAGCCAGGTCGCTACGAACGCGATGAGCATCCCACACGTCCCGCGCCAGTCGCCGACGCCCCGTACGGCGATCAGCGCGCCAATCAGGATGTAACATCCCAGTTCTGGGGAGATCGTCCACAACGAACCATTGACGACCCCCGGATAAGGGTTGTGCGTGAAAACGCCCGGCAGGTAGTAGTGAATTTCACCTACGATATTCAGAAGATAGGCGTGCGTGACCGGCGAAGCGAAGTATCGGGCGATCGGGACGTCGGTCAGCAGCGGGCCGAGGATCAAAATGGTCACCAGCGTGTCCACCAGCAGTGCTGGGACAATGCGGAAAATGCGGTTGATGGCGAACTGTTGGAGCGTATTGCGCAAGGCACTGCCGGTTACAAGAAAACCGCTCAGCCCAAAGAATATTGGCAAAATCGCATAACCAAGCATCCATAGACTGGCACTGTTCAATGCTCGCCAGTCAGGCGCGGTCAGCGCGAATGCGTGCCAGCACATAACGCCGAGCGCGAGGCCCAATCGTAGACCGTCAAAACCCTTCCCCTGGCCGCGATTTGCGTCAAGCCGGGAACCAATGGTCTGCATCGTGGTGAATCCAGTTGGGTTGCAGAATGCTGCGCAACTACGTAACACCACTTAAATCCGGTAGGAAGTATCCATAGGGGCCGCAGTTGCCAGGCAACGGGACTCGACCAAAACCCAGGAAAGTGCCCCCGCCGCCAGCGTCAGGGGCAGCGCCAACGCGATGTTCCATACCCATGGCGCGGCGCTCCCCAAGCACCATTGCACCAGCACCTGCTGGATTGGAAACGCGTAGATATAGGTGCCATAGGAAATGTCGCCCCGCTCGGTCAGGCGACGGAACCACGTTGGGCAGGTAAACGCAAATACCATCAATCCGTAAGTTCCTGCCGTAGCAACCACCTCGCAGAACCATGGGGTGAATGCTGCTCCCACCACTGCGAGCAGCGCCACCGCGCCTGCTCCCCGGTGGATCGGCAGCCGATCCCGCCCGAGCCAAACCAGCATCCCGGCCGCAAAAAAGCGAAAAAGCCCCACCATCTGCGCGAGGTAATAGGAAACCCCGCTCTGTCGGCCGTCCAGGAGATGCGCCGTTGCCATGCACAGTGCCCATGCCGTAGCCACCGTCACAACCCGCCATCGCCCGGCCGCCATTAGCACCATAGCCAGCCCATAGGACGCTACCTCGAACTTCAGTGTCCACAAGCTGCCGTTGACTCCACCGTTAGGCTGGCCGACGAACACCCCCGGCAACTCATGCCGCCCCACAAACACCATGCCCAGCAGATAGCGCCAGGTCTCCGGCGAATGAAAATATGTAGTCAATGGGAGCCGCGTCACCGCTGGTCCCAGTACCAGCACACTCAGTATGATAGCCACCGCCAGTCCCGGCATGATCCGCCGCGCCCGTTTCTCGACGAAGTCCGCCGGCGAACTTCGCGCGAAGCTCGCGGCGATCAGGTAACCGCTGATGATAAAAAACACCGCCACCGCTAGGTTGCCCAGCGTGGTCCCTCCGGTTGTCCGCTCCAGCGGTTCGGTCGACCCGGTCAGCGCGAATGAATGACTGACCAGCACGGCCAAGGCCGCAATGATGCGGATCGAATTGAACCCGTTGTCCCGCGCCGGCAGCGCTCCCAGCATCGGCACCCGGGCCATATTGCTCACATTCTTCCCCCGCCTGGGTCCACTCGTCGCCTCCGATTAGAGCACCTGCTGAACAACATGCAATCGATATTATATACGGCCGTCCCTGCTGCCTTGGGATAAATCCGCTCTTCCTTTAGCCGGCGGGCCGCTTTATCGCTCCCCGCCATGAGCACCGCAGCCGAAGCCAGCACGACCTACCGCATCCAGGGCGCCACCGGCGAATGGGAGGTCGTCATCGGCCTCGAAGTCCACGCCCAGATCACCACCCAGGCCAAGCTGTTCTCCGGCGCCGCAACCCAGTTCGGCGCCGAGCCCAACAGCCAGGTCTCCCTGGTCGACGCCGCGATGCCCGGCATGTTGCCGGTGCCCAACCGCGAATGCATCCGCCAGGCCGTCCGCACCGGACTCGCCATCGACGCCGGCATCAACAAATGGTCCCGGTTCGACCGCAAGAACTACTTCTATGCCGACCTGCCGCAGGGCTACCAGATCAGCCAGCTTTACCACCCGCTGGTCGGTGAGGGCCACATCGACATCGCGGTGGACGAGAAGAACCCGGAGCAGACCAAGCGCATCGGCATCGAGCGCATCCACGTCGAGCAGGACGCCGGCAAGCTGATGCACGACCAGCACCCGACGATGTCCTATGTCGATCTCAACCGCTCCGGCGTGGCGCTGATGGAAATCGTCTCCCGGCCGGACATGCGCTCTCCCGCCGAAGCCGGCGCCTACCTGTCCAAGCTGCGCACCATCCTGCGTTACGTCGGCAGTTGCGACGGCAACATGGACCAGGGCTCGATGCGCGCCGACGTCAACGTCTCCGTCCGCCGCCCAGGTGAGGAATTCGGCACCCGCACCGAGACGAAGAACGTCAACTCGGTCCGCTTCGTCATGGCGACCGTCGAGCACGAAGCCAGCCGCCAGGTCGATGTGTTGGAGAGCGGCGGCAAGGTCGTCCAGGAAACCCGCCTGTTCGATCCCGACAGCGGCACCACCCGCGCCATGCGCTCCAAGGAAGACGCGCACGACTACCGCTACTTCCCGGATCCCGACCTTTTGCCGCTGGTGCTGGAAGACAGCTTCATCGACGAATGCCGCGCGTCGCTGCCCGAGCTGCCGGACGCCAAACGCCACCGGTATGAAACCGCGCTCGGTTTGTCGCCGTATGCGGCCGGCGTGCTGACCGCCGAAGTCGAGACTGCCCGCTGGTTCGAGGCCCTGCTGGCCGAAACCGCCAAGGCGGCGAGAAAGCCCGAGGCCGAAGTGGCGAAACAGGCGTCGAACTGGCTGATCTCCGAACTGTTCGGCGCATTGAACAAGCTCGGCAGGTCGCTGGCGGATTCGCCTGTGAGCCATGAAGCCGCCGCCGAACTCCTTGGCCTGGTGGCCGATGGCACCATCTCGGGCAGCATCGCCAAGCAGGTCCTGGAAAAGATGCTTGCCGGCGAAGGCAGTGCGGCGCAGATCGTCGAGCGCGAAGGCCTCAGGCAGACCAGCGACACCGGCGCCATCGACGCAGCCGTGGCCAAGGTGCTGGCGGACAATGCCGACAAGGTCGAGCAGTACAAGGCCGGCAAGGAGGCGCTGTTCGGGTTCTTTGTGGGGCAGACGATGAAGGCGATGCAGGGCAAGGCCAACCCGCTGGTGGTCAATGAGGCGGTGAGGCGGGGGCTGGGGTAAGTCAGCTCGTTCCCGTCCCGCTCCCTCTTCCCCATCCCCGCCACGCCTTCGCCTTCCCGGCCTCATTTTCGTCATTCCCGCGAAGGCGGGAATCCAGTAGCAACGCCCGATTGCCGCGAAATCCCTGCCGCATAGGCCCGCCAGAGTCCGACCGTGGCCCATATCGACAAGCGATATGGGCAGACGCGCGCTCCGCGCGCTTCGCACTACGCCGATGTCGCTTGACACGATGTGCCAAATGGGTTACAAGCCCCGCCCATCCGGCAGGCCGTTCGCGACGTCCCCGCCGGTGTTTCAGGCCGGCGTTGCGGGCCTTGGCGCAGGTCTCAGCCTTGGCCAAGCAAGCAGCGCTCGCACGGACTTGGAGCCATGTCCTGAGCTTGTCGAAGGGCGGTGCCCGCAAGGCACCAACCGTAACGACCGCGCCCTCCTGCGAACCCGACGCGCGGTCCGCTCCATATCCAAAGGGTCGAGCGGGGCGTCCCCAGGGCCAACCCCCCGCCGGTCGCAATGATGGTCTTGCCCGGAGATGCCGCCCAGGCCGCATCTCCGTCCCCCCGCGCCAACGCAAGGGCGCCCCAACGCCGGCCTGATGTTGCCCGCGTCAATCCCCGGCGTTACGTCGCACTCGCCAGCGACCGCACCCCCATGCCCTCCGCGGGCTCCCCTTCTTCTCCGCGTTCTCTGCGAGAACCCCAGCAAGCAGGCGCAGTGGCTCCCCGAGTCTGACGGTGGCAAATATCGACAAGCGATATTTGCGGACGCGCGCGCCGCGCGCTTCGCCCGCCCGAGGTGTCAGAGGCTCCCCATATCGACAAGCGACATGCGCGCGCCTACACCCCGTAAAACAACGTAGGCCTACCCCATGCCCCGCCGGCCCCTCATCCTCCCCGTCGCCGCCCTCCTGTTCGCCGTCCCGGCCCGCTCCGAACCCATCGGCAACCCCGGCATCATCGCCCTCCACACCGCCGGCCTCTCTGCCGAAGCCATCGCCGCCAAGGTCCGCCATGCCCCGTGCGACTACGACCTCTCCACCAGCGGCCTGATTGCGCTGAAACGTGCCGGCGTCCCCCAGGCCGCCATCGTCGCCATGCTCGAACACTGCGGTGGCGCCAGCGATGGCAATGCCCCAGCCGCCAACCGACCCCCCGGCATTTTCCTGCAATCCCCTTCGGGCGGACAGACCCTCCGCCCTGCCGCCATGTCCTCGATCAAGATTGTCGGCAACGGCTCGATCCTGTTCCCGACCATGGCAAGGCTCATCGTTCCCCAGCCCACCGCCCCGGTCGTCGCCGGTCCTCGCCCGGTGTTCCTGTTCCGGTTCGCCCCGCCGCCACCCGGCACCGCCCGCTCCGATTTCGGCCAGGCCGCCCCTGAAGGCGCCCAGTCACCGAACGAATTCAGCCTCGTCCACTTCCGCGTCGATTCCGGCAATCGCCAGGTCACCATCGGCCGCGTCCAGCCCTATGTCGAAATCTCCGGCATCGATCCGAAGAACACAGTCCCCTTCGCCATCGCGGACCTCGGCCAGGGCGCCTTTCGCGTCGAGCTGCAGCACGATCTCGAACCCGGCCAATACGGCTTCGTCCTCATCGGCGAACGCGAACGCCGCAGGGGCACCCTGTTCCGCATCTACGATTTCGCCGTCACATCCGCGTCCCGCTGAGCTTCAGCGTTCCGAACAGCCCGGCTTTCACCGTGCCGGTAAGACTGTCCCCGTCCACTGTCGCCGAACAGTCGAGACTGACCGCCATCGGCCGGGTCATCTCCATCCGCCAGGTCAGCACGTCGCCATCGACCCTGCCATCGAGGGTCGGCAGTTCGCCCATCAGCGGATTTTCCAGAATTCCGTCGAACCGCTCCCCGTTCACCGCCACGGTAAACGAGCCTTTCTGCTCGCCCATCGGCGTCGCCACGCTCACCGCCCAATCGCCATCGGCACCCATCATTCACCCTCCGCTTGCTGCCCGGCCTGGCCCGTCGGCGCCGCGACGAACTCCACCGGCATCCCCAGTTGCCGGACTTGCGGCTCGATCTTCGCCCGGTCGCCGACGACGACGAACACCATCCCGTCAGGCTGCAGGAACCCGCGCGCCGCCGCGTCCAGCTGCGCCGCGCCGATCGCCCGATAGCGTTCCGGCAGGGTCGCATAATAATCATCCGGCCGCCCCAGCCGGTCATTGAACTGCACCGCCGCCAGCACTTGTGCATTGGTCTCGTAGCGGTTCGGCAGCCCGCGGACATTGCCGTCGGTCACCCGCTGCAGTTCTTCCGCGGTCACCGGCTTGCCGTCCGGAAACGCCTTCATGTCCGCCACCAGCGCCCGGATCGAATCCCCGGTCCGGTCGGTCTGCACCGGCGCGAACACCAGCAGGCTGCGCGGCCCCAGCGGCTGGCGCACTGCCGTCTGCACCCCATAGGACCAGCCCTTGTCCTCGCGCAGGTCGCTGTTCAGCCGGGAGAGGAAATCGCTGCCCAGCACTTCGTTGGCCAGCTCCAGCGCCTCTTGGTTCCGGTCTGTGCCCTTGAGCCCCAGCACCCGCCCACCGACGATCACCGACTGCGGCGAATGGGGCCGGTCGATCACCACGATCCGCCCCTGCGGCGCCGGCACGGCTGCGTCGATCGCCTTCCTCGGCGCCGCGCCGGCCGGCACCGCCCACTCGCCGAAGCTCCTTTCCAGCAGCGGCAGCAGCTCCGCCATCGTCACGTCGCCGACCACGGTGATCCGCGCCAGGTCCGGCCGCAGCCACTTGTCGTGCACCGCCCGCAGGCTTTGGGGCGTCAGCGCCTTCAGCGCCGCCGCGTCGCCCAGCCCGTCGCCCGGCTGCGCATAAGGATGCGCCGCGCCGAACAGCAGCGGATTGAGCGAGCGCAGCGCCAGCCCCTGCGGGCTCGCCAGCGAGGCGGACAGCGCCGCCAGCCGCTGCTCGCGCACCCGCGCGACATCGGCCGGGGCGAACGCCGGCCGCCGCACGATGTCCGCCATCAGTGCCAGCGACGGCGCCAGGTTGGGCGCCAGCGCCGAGAGCGAGACGGTGCTGGTGTCCATCGCCGCTCCGGCCGAAATCGTCGCCCCCAGCCGCTCCTGCGCCTCGGCGATCTGCGTCGCGGTCAGCGGCTGCGGCCCGATCGTGCCTTCGTCCAGCGCCGCCAGCATCGTCCCCTGCGCGCCCGGCGTATCCAGCGCATCCGCCGCGGCGCCGGCATCGAAGCCGATTGCCACCAGCACCTTGGGCACCGCCGTGCGCCGCGCCAGGGTCACCGGAATGCCATTGGCCAGCCTGGCATGTTCGATCGCCGGGAAAGTCAGCGCCTCCACCGGCGCGACCGCCGGCGCCGCGCGTGGCGGGGAGGGGGGCAGCGGCGCCGGCGGCAGTTTCGCATCGGGCTTCGGCGCCGGATGGTCCGCCTCGTCGCCCCAGCCGCCCTTCTGCTCGCCCGATTCGGTCCGCTCGCCCGGCCTGACCACCAGCGCGAAGACCGGCCGGCTGAGCCACTTCTGCAAGGCCGTCCGCACCTCGCCCGGCGTCACCGTGGCGATCGCCTGCAACTGCCGGCGATAATGCGCGGGATCGCCGGCATAGAGCAGCCCTTCGGCCAGCGTCGAGCCTTTGCCGCCCATCCCGCCGACCACTTCCAGCGCGGCGATTTCCTCCGAGACGATCCCCGTCGCCGCTCGCCGGACCTCGTCCGCCGTCGGCCCTTCCTTGAGGAATTTGGCGATCACCGCGTCGAACGCCGCCTCGGCCTGATCGCGCGATGTCCCCGGCTTCACATCCATCGAGGCCGACAGAAAGCTCAACTGCTCGTGCGCCTCGTTCTCCGCCTCGACCCGGACGGCCAGCTGCTGGCCCCGCACCAGCGCATTGTCGAGCCGCGAACTGGCCAGCCCGCCCAGCACCCGCATCCCCACCGCCAGCGCCGGCGTCTCCGCGTCGCCCTCGCCTGGGCCGGTCCAGATGCGATAGACCCGGGTCGTCGCCACCCGGTCGGCCATCTCGCGCCTGAGCACCGCCGGCAGGGTCACCGGCCCGGCCTTGACCGGCTGCACGTCCGGCCCCCGCGCGATATCGCCGAAGTACTTTTCGACCAGCGGCCGGGCGACGCCCATGTCGATGTCGCCGGTCAGCACCAGCACCGCATTGTTCGGCCCGTAGTGGTCGCGATACCACTGCCGCACATCGCCGATGGTCGCCGCGTCGAGGTCGGCCATCGAGCCGATCGTCGCATGGCGATAAGGATGGCCGACCGGGAACAGCCCGTCGCCCAGCGCATACTGGACGAGGCCATAGGGCTGGTTGTCGTTCTGCCGCTTCTCGTTCTTGACCACCTCGCGCTGCTTGTCGAGCTTGTCCTGGGTCACCGCGCCGAGCAGGTGCCCCATGCGGTCGCTCTCGAGGAACAGGGCCAGCTCCAGCGCCCCCTTGGGCACGGTCTCGACATAGTTGGTGCGGTCATACCAGGTCGAACCGTTGCTTCCGGTCGAGCCCGCCGCCTCCAGCGGCACGTCGAAGCTCGGCGCGTTCTCCGATCCGCCGAAGAACAGGTGTTCGTAAAGATGGGCGAAGCCGGTCCGCCCGCGGGGCTCGTTCTTCGAGCCGACCCGGTAATAAGTGGTCACCCCGACGACCGGCGCCTTGCGATCGGTATGGACGATCAGCCGCAGGCCATTGGGCAGGGTCGCCATCTCGTAGGGGATCTGCACTTTCGCCACCAGCCCTGCCAGCGGCGCCGGCTTCACCGCGAGCGCCGGCTCGGCCTGCCCGGCCATGGCCGGCACGGCGGCAGCGAGCGCCATCGCCCCGGCCAGCAACACGCGGCCACGAAGGGAGAGGGGGGCGGAAAACCCGGTCATCGAACGATCCTGTCTGGCTGGGAAACCGGCCCCGGCGCGCAATCGCCAAAGACCGCAGTCGGGGTGATGGTCATGTGGTCGTAGCTTGGCACGAGCGCGACCCGGCGGCAATTCGCCCGCACATAGTCCTGCACCGCGTTCCAGGTGTGCCGGTTGACGGGAAAGTTGCGTGGGCTGAGCACCGTCACCACCGCACCGGGATGCCGCGCCAGCACCCGGTCCACCTCGGCATCGGTGTCGAGATGCGAGACATTGCGCTCGATCGCCTGGTTCAGGTGGTGGGTGAACACCAGCGGGCTCATGAACGGTCGGTCGGTCATCGCATAGAGCTGCAAGGGTCCATCATACACGAACAGCCCCCTGCCATGGTCATTCTGAACGACAGCCGAAGCCAGCGCCCGGGTCGATGCGATGGCATGGACATTCCACGCCCGGTCGAATGGGTCGTACCACAGCATGCCATTGGCGGCGACCAGGGCGAAGGCCACCAGCCCGCCCCGCGCCCGGGCAAACCCCAGCCCAGCCGCCGCGCACAGCGGCACCAGCCAGGGCAGGGCATAGTGGGGAAAGAAATGCGGCACGCTCGCCATGCCGGCCAGCCCCGCCGCCAGCCACCCGGCGAGGAACCGGCGCGGATCGGGCTCGGCCCATGTCCCGCGCCACAGCCCCCATGCGGCCACCAGCACCGGCACCGCCAGGCGCACCGCCATTGCCGCCATGGCCCGCTGCAGCTCGCCGGCCGCCAATGGCGCCTTGGCCAGGTTGGACAGGACCATCGCCTGCCAGAATTCGCCGAAATGCCCGAGCCACCAATAAGCGAGGGCAAATGCGGCAAATGGCGCTGCGCCGACAGCGGCAAACCCCAGCGCCCGCCCGGCCAGCGCCGGCCAGGCCATGCCGCCGGCCCGCAGCCGCCACAGCAGCCAGCCGCCGAGGAACACGCTCTCGAACAGGCAGGTCTGCTTGATCGTCAGCGCCAGCCCGCACAGCCCCATCGCCAGCCAGCCCCGTCGCGCCCCGCCCTGCCAGACGAGCAGTGCGGCCAGCGCCACCGGGAGGTTGTAGAACACCGGGCTCTGGCCGGAAAACCCGTCCAGCGGCCCCAGCGTGAGCAGATAGGCCATGCCGGCCAGCAGCCCGCCCCGCTGCCGCCCGGTCCAGCGCGTGACGATCGCGCCGATCACCAGCGCGGTCAGCGCGGCAAACAGCGTCGCCGCCAGCTGGTAGGCGATGACCGCGCGGGAAATCCCGGCAATCGCCCAGTAGAGCACGAACAGGCCCGGGGGCTTGCGATCCCAGACATCGACATAGGGCAGCAGGCCTTCATGCATCCGCTGCCCGACGAGGAAATAAAAGGCATCGTCCGCCAGCGCATTGGGATTGCCGAACACGCTCGCCCGCAACCCGACAGCCAGCGACAACAGCGCCAGGCCCTGGACCAACGAACGCGTTGTACTCCCCGGCGCGAATCGCACCGAGCGACGCTCGCTCATGGCTTTGCGTCGTGCCGGAATGGCCAGACCTTCATCGCAGACCGTTAACCTCTTTGATTTCCTGCGAACCCGCCCGTCCTTTGCACCGAGAATGCCACATGGCGCAATCGATGCGGCGGCGAACCCGCGCCGCGCCTTTCCGCGGCTGTCTCAAATCGATTGCGTAAGGCAAATTTCGCAATTTTTGCCTCGTTCCGTCGCAGCGAGGCATGACTGCTCCCCTTGCCGGACGTCCGCAAGGAAAATGCCCCGGAAGGCGATGGAAGCTTCGACATGAGACCAAGGTATTAAATCAGACCAATTGGATTAACGGCGGCGGGGCGAAATTTACGCGTGATGTGCAGGCTCCGGTCGCCACGCTTGTTAGCCACTGAGCGTTAAATTCCAGACGGTCGAAATCCGCGCTGCCGCCACCCGATCCACGGAGCACTCATGTCCGCCACCGTCAACGATCTGCCTCGCATCCTCGATTTCTTCGAGATCGGCCCCCAGGAAGCCCGGAGCCTGCCCCGCCTGGGCCGCGCGGTGGAAAAGTTCGGTCCCAGGGCGCTGGTCCACCTCTACGAGAGCATCGGCGCGAACCCCGAGCTCGCCCGCCACTTCCCCACCGCCGCCAGCCGGGACGGCGCGCGCGAAAAGCAGCTCCAGCATTGGCGCACCCTGTTCGGCACCCCGCCCGATGCCCAGTGGCACAAGGCGGCTGACCGCATCGGCGAAGTCCACGCCCGCATCGGGCTGGAGCCGCACTGGTATATCGGTGGCTATGCCATGGTGCTGGAGGAGATGATCCACGGCCTCATCGGCCCCTCGCTCGCCGGCAAAGGCACCGCCAGGGCGGTTTCGGCCCTGGTCAAGCTGGCGCTGCTCGACATGAGCATCGCGCTCAATGCCTACTTCCGGGTCGAGGACGAGCGCCGGCTCGGCGTCATCGACAAGCTCGGCGCCGCGCTCTCCGCACTGGCCGAAGGCGATTTCACCCAGCCGCTCGAACCCCTGCCCGAAGCCTATGCCCGCATCCAGGCGGATTTCGACGCCATGCACCGCCATGTCGGCCAGGCGCTCGCCCGAGTCGCCGACAGCGTCAGCGGCATCGAGAACGGCGCCGCCGAGATCGACCAGGCCGCCGCCGACCTTGCCCGCCGCACCGAACAGCAGGCCGCCAGCCTCGAGGAAACCGCCGCCGCGCTCAGCGAGGTGACCGAAGGCGTCCGCCAGACCGCCAGCGAGGTCGGCACCATGCAGGGCGCCATCGGCAAGGCGAGCGAGGAAGCCGGCGAGGGCCGCACCGTCGCCAACCAGGCCGTCTCGGCCATGGACGGCATCCAGCGTTCCGCGCAGGAAATCCAGTCGATCACCAACGTCATCGACGGCATCGCCTTCCAGACCAACCTGCTGGCGCTCAACGCCGGGGTCGAGGCCGCCCGCGCCGGAGAAGCCGGCAAGGGCTTCGCCGTCGTCGCCAGCGAGGTCCGGGCGCTCGCCCAGCGCGCCAGCGAAGCCGCCAGCGACATCAAGCGCCTGATCGAGGCGAGCAGCAGCCAGGTCACCGCCGGCGTTGGCCTCGTCCGCCGCTCGGGCGAGGCGTTCGAAGGCATCGCCACCAAAGTCGACGACGTCTCGCGCCTGGTTGCCGGCATCGCCGAACTGACCCAGCGCCAGTCCCACAATCTCGGCCAGGTCGATCTCGCCGTGCGCGAGATGGACCGCTCGACCCAGCAGAATGCCGCCATGGTCGAACAGAGCAATGCCGCCTCGCGCAGCCTCGCCGGCGAAGCGGCCGGGCTCAACGAGCAGGTCCGCCAGTTCCGCCTGCAATCGGAAGGTCACCCGTCAGCCGCGAAGCGACTGAACCGCGCGGCCTGACCGCGGTCAGCCCCGGACGATCAATAAGGCGGCTTGTCGAGCCCCTTCGGGCTGAGCGTGAAGACCTCGCAGCCATGTTCGGTAATGCCGATCGAATGCTCGAACTGGGCCGAGAGCGAACGGTCCCGCGTCACCGCGGTCCAGCCGTCGTCCAGCATCTTCACCGGCGCCTTGCCGAGGTTGATCATCGGCTCGATGGTGAAGAACATGCCGGGCTTGAGCACCGGCCCGGTCCCGGCCCGCGCCGCGTGCACCACTTCGGGCGCATCGTGGAACAGCCGCCCCAGCCCGTGCCCACAGAATTCGCGGACCACGCCATAGCGGTGCCCCTCGGCGTGGTGCTGGATCGCTGCGCCGATGTCCCCCAGCCTGGCCCCCGGCTTCGCCTGCGCGATGCCGAGCATCAGGCACTCATACGTCACCTCGACCAGCCGCCGCGCCTTCAGCGGCACGTCGCCGACCAGGTACATCCGGCTGGAATCGCCATGCCAGCCGTCGAGCAGCGGGGTCACGTCGATGTTGACGATGTCCCCGTCCTTCAATTGCCGGTCCGAGGGAATGCCATGGCAGACGACATGGTTGATCGAGACGCAGCACGAATGGGCATAGCCGCGATAGCCGAGCGTCGCCGGCACCGCTCCGCCATCGAGCGTCATCTGCCGGACGAGATCGTCGATCGCCCCGGTCGTCACGCCGGGCTGAACCATCGGCGCCACCGCATCGAGGATTTCCGCCGCCAGCCGCCCGGCCTTGCGCATGCCCTCGAAGGCTTCCGGCCCATGCAGCTTGATGGTGCCGTCGCGCAGCACGGTCTGGTCGTCGGTGACGATCTGGTATTCGCTCATCGCCCCCACATAGCGACAAGCGCGTCTTTTTGCGAGCGGTTAGCGACTGGCTGAAAACGCCGCGCGATATTCGGGCCGCACCGCCGCCAGCACCGCCGCATCGACCGGCAGGGTGATCTCGTAATCCCCCTCGGCATATGGCCCCGCCTCATACGGCCCGACCAGCACGCCGATCCGGTCGAACGTCGCCTTGTTCGAGGAACCGAGGATCACCGTCGATGCCACCGGGTCGATGCACCGGTCGAACTCGTCGCCGCTCTTGCGATCGACCGGCGCCCCGCGTCGCTGTGCCCGCTGCTTGTCCAGCGCGTCGCAGAACCGCTCCCGGATCGCCCCCGAAAGCGCAGGCTTCGACACGAACAATTCCGCCACCACCCGCCGCTTTGCCGCCGTCTTGTCCCACAGCAGCGCGGTATAGCCATGGTTGGGGTGCGCCCCGCCGGAAAAGTCGTAGAGCGTCGCCGAAAGGCTCAGCCACCCCGGCAGGTCGGCTACCACCTGCCACTTGGTCTCCCGCTCGTAAGGGTGGAACGGATAGCCGCCGCCCTTGGCCGCCTCCTGCCCCTCCCGCGCCGAGGCGACGACTTCCGCCCGCGCTTTCGCCAGTTCGCCGTCGAGCAGCGCCTTCAACCCCGGAATCGCCGCCGCTTCGGCTGGATAGGAATAGGCGAAACTGAACTGCTTCGTCTCCTCCGTGACCACGCGCGGGCGGGCAGGGGAGGGGGCCGGCCCGGGCATGGCCGTTGCCGCCGCGCTCGCAATGGCCTTCGGCTCTGTCTGCTCCGGGGCCGGCTTGCACGCTCCCGCCAGCATCGGCACCAGCACCAGCACGGTCAAAAATGCAGCCCGCATCAGCAAATTCCCTCTCGCCCTCGGCAGCACCACGCGGCTACTCTGGGACATGACCGAAAGCGAACCCGCCAACAAGCCCACCGACCTGATCAAAGCCGATCGCGGCGGCCCCGCCACCCTGATCCACCTCGTCGCCAAGGACACGCTGGAGCCCTGGCTCGCCCAGCGCACCCCCCTCCAGCGCGCCCAGCTCGCCGCGCAGAAGTTCAAGGGCGAAGGCCATACCCTCGCCACCTTCCCCGAGGGCGATGCCTGGTCCGCCGTCATCGGCGTCGCCAACCCCGCCAGCCTCTCCACCTGGTGCCTGGCCAAGGCGGCCGAAAGCCTCCCCGCCGGCACGTATCGCTTGGCCGGCGAACACGATGTGACCACGGCGCTGATCGGCTGGTGCCTCGGCCAATACCGCTTTGATCGCTACCGCGCCGAATCCGAAAGCGAAGCCCCCCGCGTCCTCCTCACCCCGCAAGCGAAAGCCATCGAACCCGCCGCCGCCGAAGCCGCCGCCGTCATCCTCGTGCGCGATCTCGTCAACACGCCCGCCGAAGACCTCGGCCCCGGCGAACTCGAACACGCCGTCGAGGCGCTGGCCAAACCCCACAAGGCCACCGTCCGCGTGACGAAAGGCGAACAGCTCGAACGCCAGTTCCCGATGGTCCACATGGTCGGCCGCGCCGCCGGCCGCGCCCACGCCCCCCGCCTGATCGAACTCGAATGGGGCGATCCCGCCCACCCCCGCGTCGCCGTCGTCGGCAAAGGCGTCTGCTTCGATTCCGGCGGCCTCGATCTGAAGCCCTCCTCCGCCATGCTGCTGATGAAAAAGGACATGGGCGGTGCCGCCCACGCCCTCGCACTGGCCAGGCTCATCATGGGCGCCGGCCTCAAGGTCCGCCTCCACCTCCTGATCCCCGCGGTCGAAAACGCCGTCGCCGGCAACGCCTTCCGCCCCGGCGATGTCCTGCGCAGCCGCCAGGGGCTCACCGTCGAAATCGGCAACACCGACGCCGAAGGCCGCCTCGTCCTCGCCGATGCCCTGACCCGCGCCGGCGAGGAAAAACCAGCCCTCATCCTCGATTTCGCCACCCTTACCGGCGCCGCCCGCGTCGCCCTCGGCCCCGACATGCCCGCCCTGTTCACCCGCACCGACGAAACCGCCCAGGCCCTGATGGAAGCCGGCACTGCAAACGACGACCCCCTCTGGCGGCTCCCCCTCCACGACGCCTACCGCGAATGGCTGAAATCCGACATCGCCGACCTCAACAACGCCCCCAGCAACGGCTTCGCCGGCGCGTCGGTCGCCGGCCTGTTCCTTGATCGCTTCGTCCCCGAAGGCACCGACTGGGCCCACTTCGACACCTTCGCTTGGCGCCCCAACCCCAAGCCGGGGCGTCCCAAGGGCGGCGATGCGCTGGGGCTGCGCGCGGCGTGGCATATGTTGCAGGCTCGGTTCGGGTAGTCCGGAAGAAGAAAGAGCTGAAGGAAGACTGGGGATTTACCATCCCCAGACCCCTGTGTACTAAAGCTTAGGGCGGCGCTATAAATTCCGTCGTTACGCCAAGGCGGTGGGATGGTATGAGCGAAATTGGAAAATGCGAAAGCTGCTCAGCCGACTTTTCTTATGACCTCTTGCACAGCGGATTTGCAGATTGCGCGTATGCCTACTGCGAGCGTTGCGGAACGACGGCGATCATCTCGGGGTGGGGCAAGTGTCCAACCGGAGCCCCTCTGGAAATTCATAAGGCTATTACAGCAGCACTGGAACCGTTCCTCGCAAATTGCGCATGTGGGGGCAAATTCCGAGCGGGTGCGTCGCCGCGCTGTAGGGCCTGCACCAATCTACTTTCAGCAGAGTTGGCATCGTTGTGGATTGAATCAAATGCTCCGGGGACCGCGCAAGGTTGGCAGTGGCAAAGGAATTGGAGTGGCCTTTACGGGATCGTGATCGAGAAGCATTTGGTTAAAGATCCTTGGCGGCAGGAATTGCTGTGAGCGGACGTCCTCCCACGGTCTGAATTATTAAGCCGCTTCGCGGAATTCCCGACACCACCTCAGCGCATAAAGCCAGAACCACCACGGTCCGGCGACATGCAAATCCCCGCCTTCCCTTTCCTCTGTCCCCCACCACCGTTTTCCGCTACGGGCCGCACCAACACCCAAAACCACCCGTGGCTTCCCATCGCGCCCTTCGCGAGGACCGCCCGATTCCGCCTGTCCGGAGATCAGCTTGCCCTTTCCCCAAGTCCCCCCCGCTCTTGCTGCCGCCCTCACCGCCAAGGGCTACGAAGAGCCGACCGCCGTCCAGGCCGCCGTGCTCGAACCCGAAGCTCTGGGCCATGACCTGCTCGTCTCCGCCCAGACCGGCTCCGGCAAGACCGTCGCCTTCGGCCTTGCCATGGCCGGGCAGCTGCTGGGTGAGGACGGCACCTTGCCGCACGCGGCCGCTCCGCTGGCGCTGATCATCGCCCCTACCCGCGAACTGGCGCTCCAGGTCAGCCGCGAGCTCGAGTGGCTCTATGGCGAGGCGCGGGGTCGCATCGTCACCTGCGTCGGCGGCATGGACAGCGCCAAGGAGCGCCGCGCGCTGAACCACGGCGCCCACATCGTCGTCGGCACTCCGGGCCGCCTGCGCGATCACCTCGAACGCGGCGCTTTGGACCTCTCTGCGCTGGCTGTCGCCGTGCTCGACGAGGCGGACGAAATGCTCGACATGGGCTTCCGCGAGGACCTCGAGGAAATCCTCGACGCGACCCCCGAAGGCCGCCGCACGCTCCTGTTCTCGGCCACCATGCCCCGCCCGATCGTCGCGCTGGCCAAGCGCTACCAGCACGAGGCGCTGCGCATCTCGACGCTGGACGAGCGCCAGGGCCACGGCGACATCGCCTACCAGGCGGTCACCGTCGCGCCGAACGAGATCGAGCACGCGGTGGTCAACCTGCTGCGCTTCCACGAGGCGGAAACCGCGATGCTGTTCTGCGCCACGCGCGACAATGTCCGCCACCTTCACGCGACGCTGGTCGAGCGCGGTTTCGCCGCCGTCGCGCTGTCGGGCGAGCACAGCCAGTCCGAACGCAACCACGCGCTGCAAGCCTTGCGTGACGGCCGCGCCCGCGTCTGCGTCGCGACCGACGTCGCCGCCCGCGGCATCGATGTCGCCAGCCTCAGCCTCGTCGTCCACGTCGAACTCCCGCGCGATGCCGAAGTCCTTCAGCATCGCTCGGGCCGCACCGGCCGGGCGGGCAGGAAGGGCACCGCCGTCCTCGTCGTTCCCTATCCCCGCCGACGCCGCATGGAGATGATCCTGCGCGCCGCCCGCATCGATGCCGAATGGGTGCCGGTGCCGGGCGCCGAGGCGATCCGCGAGCGCGACCGCGCCCGCCTGCTCGAAAAGCTCGCAGAACCCTTCGAGCCGAGCGAGGAAGAAACCCTCCTCGCCGAGCGCCTGCTGGCCGAACGCGACCCCCGCGAGATCGCGCTGGCGCTCGTCCGCTCGCTGCGCCAGTCGCTCCCCGAGCCGGAAGAGATGACCGAGCCGGCTACCGGCCAGAATGCCGGGCAGGGGGGCGCCAACCCCCACCACCGCGCCGGCTTCGAGGACACCGTCTGGTTCCACATGGATATCGGCCGCCGCCAGAACGCCGACCCGCGCTGGCTGCTCCCCGTCCTCTGCCGCCGTGGCCACATCACCCGCAACGAGATCGGCGCGATCCGCATTTCGGCCAACCAGACCCATTTCCAGATCCCGCGCGCCATCGCCGCCCGCTTCCAGTCCGCCCTGCAACGCACCGCCCGCGACGGCGCCGAGGACGAGACCGGCATCCACATCGAACTGGCGCCGGACAGCCCGCGCGAAGCCGCCCGCGACAATGCGCGTGACGGGGCCAGGCAAGGGCGCGGCCACCCCGCCGGGCCGCGCAAGCCCCATCGCAAGGGCCCGGCGAAACGGCCCGTCCGTTCCTGACCCGGCGTCCGGCCGAGCCTCAACCTGCTTTCGCCGGCAGGCTCTCCAGTAGCGCGCGGGTCGATGCCACGGCTTCGGCCAGCCGCTGCGCGATCGGCACCCCGGCCAGTTCGCGGGCCAATTCGGGAATTTCGAGGCCGACCACCAGGTCGCGCGGGAGGACCGCCAGCAGGTCCCGCAAGGGCAGCTCGCCCTTGCCGGGCGCCCGGCGCTCGGTCATCGCCTCGGTCATGTAGTCGGGATCGAGCGGCACCAGCGGCACGTCGCACAACTGCACATAGCCGATCCGCGCCGGATCGACCGCCGCCAGATCGGCAACCGAACTGCCCGAGCGGAACAGGTGCATCGCGTCCACCAGCAGCCTGAAGTTCGCTTTGCCGACATGGTTCAATGCGGCGAGCGCCGTCGGCAGGTCGGCCACCGTCAGCCCCGGAACGAATTCCGTCACCACCTCGTCGATGCCGGCTGCGGCGGCTAACTCGCAATACTCCGCATACTGGTCGAAGGTGCGGCCAAGGTCCGGGTCCATGCTGACGACATTCGCCCGCACCGCGCCCAGTTCGCGCAACGCGTCGAGGTCCTTGGCACGATCATGCACGCTGCTGCCGGGCAGGACCATGCCGCATTCCGCCAGCGAGATCGACACGCCGCGGTCGCGTAGCGCCGCCTTCATCTCGCGCCGGAGCGCCGAGTCCTCGGTCAGGTTGTAGATCGGGCGGCCGGCGGGATTGACCGGGCTTCCCGAGACCGCGCAGGAAATGAACCGGCACCCGGCATCGGCCGCCGCGCTGACGAAATCCACCGGCGGCAGGTTGAACACGGTGAGGAATTCGATGCCTGTCCTGTCCAAGATCCTGCTCCATCCGCCGCGAAGGGTCTGTTGTCCCGCTGGCAAGCCGGCAGGCTAACATGCCCGTGCGGCAAAGCAAATTGTCCTCCTCCCCCCTGGACAGGCCGAAGGCGGCGCGCGGCGGTGAGACCGCCAATCGACAATCGAACGCTGGCTTGCTAAGCGCCCGCGCACTTGCAGACGGGACAGAATTTTGACCGAAGCCACCGTTATCCCCGGCGTTCCCCTTGGCCAGCTCGCGCTGCTCGGCCCGGCCGAGAAACTCGACGCCGCGCATTGGCCGGTGCGGGGCGACCTGGCGCATATTCGCCTGGCCGGGCGTTGTTTCGTTCCCCACTATGCGGTGCCGATGGCGCACCGGCTGATCGCCGCCGCGCCCTTGCGCCGTACCGCTCACCAGGAGGGCGAAGTGCTCGACCAGCTTGCCGCCGGCAGCCATTTCGACGTGCTCGACATCGCCGGGACCTGGTGCTGGGGCCAGGTGGCCGGCGCCCCCGGGCAGGAGGGCTGCGTCGGCTACCTGCCGCTGGCCGTGGTCACGGCGGAAGCGGGAGTCCCGGCATGACCGCGCGGGTGTTCATCGACGGTGCCGCCGGCACCACCGGCCTCGAGATCGCCGACCGGCTGGCCGGCCGCGCCGAGTTCGAGCTGCTGATCCTCGACGATGCCAGCCGCAAATCCCCGCAAGCCCGGCAGGACGCGCTCCGCGCTGCCGACTTCGCCGTGCTGTGCCTGCATGACGATGCTGCCCGCGAGGCCGTGGCGATGGCGGAGGGCAGCAAGGTGCGGATCATCGATGCCTCCACCGCCCATCGCGTCGCGCCGGGCTGGACTTATGGGCTGCCCGAGGTGACGGGCCGCGAGGCGGTCGCCAACGCGGCCCGCGTCGCCAACCCCGGCTGCTATCCGACCGGGTTCATCGCGCTGCTGGCGCCGCTGGTTCGTGCCGGCCTGCTGCCGGCGGACTGGCCGTACACGGTCAATGCCGTTTCCGGCTATTCCGGTGGCGGCAAGGCGCTGATCGCCCGGTTCGAGGAGGACGCGGACATCGCGTTCCGCACTTATGGCCTGGCCATGGGGCACAAGCACGTGCCCGAGATGCAGGCCTATGCCGGGCTTGCCCATGCCCCGGTGTTCGCCCCCTCGGTCATCCCGGCGCATCGCGGCATGGTCGTCGAAGTGCCGTTGCCGCTGGCCGCCATGCCCGGCGCGGCCGCGCCCGAAGCGCTCCGCGCTGGCCTGCGCGCGTTCTACGCCGGCAGCGCCGTGGTCAGCGTCCACGACGAGCGGCCGGACGAGTTGCTGCTCCGCCGCTCGGCCGCGCCGTGGGACGGGCTTGCGCTTTCGGTGTTCGGCGCGAAGGATGGCTCCCAGGCCCGCCTCGTCGCCGTGCTGGACAACCTCGGCAAGGGGGCGAGCGGGGCCGCCGTGCAGAACCTCAACCTGATGGCCGGCCTGCCCGAAACCGCCGGGCTCGAACTGGCCAGGGAAGCGGCGGGCGATTCGCCGGCGCCGGCCTGACGCAGTCAGGCAGAAGGGCCTTGCCCAAATCTTGGGCAGGGTTTGATCGAAATCTGTGCAGCCCTCCGGAAATTCCCGCTGAAGACACTGCAACAATCTGCATCAGCCCTCCGCAAACCCCTGAATCCCCGGTTTTCCCATCGCCGCTTTTGGCCTAGGAAAGGGCTGGCCAAGTCTGGCACGATTCTTGAAGTTTCGTTAACCGGCGCAGGCACGCAGGTCCTGCGGGAAAACGCACCGCCCGCTGGTGCAATGCCCGCAGCAACCCGGCAGGGTCAGGCGAAAAACAGAGGGATAACGCTGGCGTGAAGAAGATCGAGGCGATCATCAAGCCGTTCAAGCTCGATGAAGTGAAGGAAGCGCTGCACGACGTCGGCGTCTCGGGCATCACCGTGACGGAGGCCAAGGGCTTCGGCCGCCAAAAGGGCCACACCGAACTCTATCGCGGCGCCGAATACGTCGTCGATTTCCTGCCCAAGGTGAAGCTCGAAGTCGTCGTCAACGACGACCTTGCCGAGCGCGTAGTCGAAGCCATCGCCAATGCCGCGCAGACCGGCCGCATCGGCGACGGCAAGATCTTCGTGATCCCGGTCGATACGGTCCTGCGCATCCGCACCGGCGAGCGCAACGAGGACGCCATCTGACAGTTCCACCGGGGCCTGCCGCCCCGGCCGAAAGCGATGTGCGCGCCTGGAGGGGTCGGGGCGCGCATTTCCACTCAGACTTCTGCCCCTTTCCCGCCGGTCCGCCGGTCCGGGTCTTTGGAGAACAACGCGAAATGGCTACTGCAGCAGACATCCTCAAGCGCATCAAGGACGAGGAAATCGAGTGGGTCGACCTGCGTTTCACCGACCCCAAGGGCAAGTGGCAGCATCTGACCATGGTCGCCGCCCTCCTGGGTGAGAGCGAGCTCGAGGATGGCCTGATGTTCGACGGCTCCTCGATCGAGGGCTGGAAGGCGATCAACGAGTCCGACATGATCCTCAAGCCGGACCTCGACGCGATCTACGTCGATCCGTTCTCCGCCACCCCGATGCTGATCCTGATCTGCGACATCGTCGAGCCGTCGACCGGCGAACTCTACAGCCGCGACCCCCGCTCGACGGCCAAGCGCGCCGAAGCCTACGTCAAGTCCGGCGGCTTCGGTGACACTGTCTACGTCGGCCCGGAAGCCGAGTTCTTCGTGTTCGACGACGTCCGCTTCTACGACGGCTACAACGGCAACGGCTTCTCGATCGACGACATCGAACTGCCGACCAACTCCAACAAGCAGTACGAAGGCGGCAACCTCGCGCACCGTCCGCGCGCCAAGGGTGGTTACTTCCCGGTCGCCCCGGTGGACAGCCTGGTCGACGTTCGTGGCGAGATGGTCTCGACCATGATCGAGATGGGCCTGCCGTGCGACAAGCACCACCACGAAGTCGCCAGCGCCCAGCACGAGCTCGGCCTGACCTTCGGCACGCTCGTCACCACTGCCGACCGCATGCAGGTCTACAAGTATGTCGTGTGGCAGGTCGCCGCCAACTACGGCAAGACCGCGACGTTCATGCCGAAGCCGATCAAGACCGACAACGGCTCGGGCATGCACACCCACATCTCGATCTGGGACAAGGGCAATCCGCTGTTCGCCGGCAACGGCTATGCCGGCCTGTCCGACACCTGCCTCTACTTCATCGGCGGCGTCATCAAGCACGCCAAGGCGCTGAACGCCTTCACCAACCCGACCACCAACAGCTACAAGCGGCTGGTGCCGGGCTATGAAGCCCCCGTTCTGCTGGCCTACTCGGCCCGCAACCGCTCGGCCTCGTGCCGCATCCCCTATGGCGCCGGTTCCAAGGCCAAGCGCGTCGAGTTCCGCTTCCCCGATGCCATGGCCAACCCCTACCTGTGCTATGCGGCACTGGTCGCGGCGGGCCTGGATGGCATCAAGAACAAGATCCACCCGGGCGAAGCCATGGACAAGAACCTCTACGACCTGCCGCCGGAAGAGCTGGCCGAAGTGCCGACCGTCTGCGGTTCGCTGCGTGAGGCGCTCAACGAGCTCGAAGCCGACCACGAGTTCCTGCTCGCCGGTGGCATCTTCACCAAGGACCAGATCGAGTCCTATATCGAGCTCAAGTGGCCGGAAGTGATGCGCTGGGAAACCACGCCGTCGGCGGTCGAGTTCGACATGTACTACAGCAACTGACCGGATGCCGCGCCGGCGACGGCGCGGCGGCCATGTTACTCGAAACCCGGCGGAGGCTCAGCTTCCGCCGGGTTTTTCGCATCGAAAGCAGTGCCGCCTGGAACTTTATCGGCCGGTCCGCGTTTTCTTCCGATGACCCGAATAACCGGACATCACAGAAGGGTTGCCAGAATGCTGTTGCTGATTGCCGCTGCACTCGTCGTGGTCTGGGCGCTGTCCTTTGTCGTGTTCCATGTGACCGGCGCGCTGATCCATCTTCTGCTGGTTGCCGCGATCATCGTCGGCGTGTTCCGGCTGTTCCAGCCGCAGGCTCCGGGAGACAAGCTGCGGTGAGTGCTGCGAACCGGGTGCGGCAACAGCCCGATCAATAATCCTTGCTGACTTTGGCGTTGAGGCTCTGCCGGCCCACCGTCGATACGGTCCCGAGCAGGGAAAGCCAGCCGGTCACCCGATACTCGATGCTGGTGGCCGAATAGCCGCGCCCATCGGTGACGATCTCGGCATAGACGCGCCGCCCGAGATACTTGCCCGCCGCCACGCCGGTCTGCCGGTTCAGCGTGGGATCGGCATTGACGATCCGCAGCCGGTCCAGCCCGATCGCCGAGCGCAGCTTGTTGATCGGGTCCAGCCCGCCGCCGCCATGCAGCGATGCCAGCGCGGCACCGAGCTGCAAGGCTTCGGGCGCCGAAATCTGCGTGATCGAATCGCCGAACAGCAGGCGGGACAGCAGTTCCTCCTCGGGCATCGCCGGGATCGAGGAGAAGTTGACCTCCGGCCGGAGCGATGTTCCGCCGACCGTCACCGTCGCGCTCAGGCCGTTTATCGCAGCCGTCGCGGCGATGTCGAGGCGCGGGTCGGGCGGGCTGGTGCCGTCGAACTGCAGCCGCCCCCGCGTCAGGTCGAAGCGCTTGCCGGCGAACTCGTATGTGCCCTGCACCAGCAGCGCGCTCCCGGCGATCGCCGGCGCATCGACCGTGCCGCGCAAGTGCACGTCCGCGCCCCACTCGCTGTCTATCCCCAGGCCGGAAACGCGGATGCGATTGGGCCCGGCGGCATCGACCAGGAAGCGCCACGGCATCGCCCGCACGCTGGCCGGCGCGACGTCGGCGCCGCGATTGATCTCCTTTGTCGCGATGTTGGGCAGATCCGCGGCCACTTGCGACCGGCCCAGCCGCCAGCGGGCCGAATCGATCGCCAGGCGACCGGCGATCGTGCCGGCGGTTCCGTCGGACATGATCCTCAGTGGCCCGGTGGCGGCCAGCGCCAGATCCGGCCGGGCGAGAAGCATGGCATTGCGCGCGCCCAGCCGGATGTCGAACGACGGCCCGCGACTGGTCGAAAGCTCATCGAAGCGGATACTGCCGCTCCCGGACACCTGGCCATTGCCGGCGGTCCGCCCGGTCATCGTGTCGAGCGTCAGCTGGGAACCGGTGAATCGTCCCTTCAGGCTGACCTGGTTGATGTCCGTGCCGGTCAGCGCGCTCTGCAGCCGCAGTCCGCTGCCGGCCAACGACCCCCGGATCGCCGGCTCGTCGAGCGTGCCGCCGATGTCGGCGGCGACCGCCAGCGGTCCGGTCAGATCGAAATGCTCGATCGCCATGAGCCGCCAGATCGCGTCGGCCGGCCCGTCGTAGCGCAGTTGCGCGAACAGCGGCGCCGCCCGCAGCCGGTCGTCCAGGTCGCCCCGGGGCGCCAGCATGCCAACTTGCGCCTGGAGCCGGCCGCGCACCTTGCCGCCTTCGCTGGCCACGGCGCGGGCCTGCAGCATGGTGGCCGAGAGCCGGCTGACCACAGCCAGATCGATCGGGCGGGAGGTCAGCACCAGGCCTGACCGGGTCAACCCGTGCAGCAGAATCCGCGCCTCGGCGGTTGGCAACCCTTCGCGCGGCTTCTGGTAGTGAAACAGGCCGGTCGCGGTCCCCCCCAGGCCGAGATCGGCGAACACCACGTCGCCGAGAGCCAGCGGCATCGTGTCGAGGGCCAGGTCGAGACTGCTGGCGCCGGGCGAGAACAGGCCGGAGGCCACCGCCCGCCCGCCGGCGAAGTCGATCTCGGTCGGCGCCAGTCGCCAGCCGCCCGCTTCGGCGGCAAAGCGGGCGCGGCGCGGCATCAGGATGCGCTGCCCGGCGTAGTTGCCGCTGGCGACCACCGCCAGCCGGCCCGGGGCGACGTCGCCCAGCACGGCGAGTTCGAACCGGCTGCCGCGCCGCCCGCTCAGGGTCGCCGTGACCTGGCCCACGCCATCGTTCAATTGCAGCTTGGCCGCCATCCGGCCGAGAAACAGCCGTCCCTTGCCGATGCCGGCGCCGTAGAGATTGCCGGTCAGCGTCGTGTGGCCCCGGGCGAGCAGGCCATGGGCCTCCACGCGGCCCTCGCCGATGACCAGCGGCCGCTCGCCGCCGAAACTGGCATCGCGCAGCGCCAGGTTCAGGTCCAGCCCCTGTCCGCCGCCGCGCGGAACCAGCGCCAGGGTGCCGGCAACGCCGCCGCCGGCCAGGGCCAGGTTGCCCTCGGCGCCGTTCGGCAGCAGGCGCACCTGCCCGGTCACGCCCGTTTTCCACACGGTGAAGCGGGTCACGTCGATGCGTGCCGGCGCGCCGTCCGGCAGGGCCAGGGCGAGCACCCCGGAAAAGTCGCCGAGCGTCGAACGGCCCTGGGTCTCGATCCGCAGGCCCGTTCCCGCCGGGGCCAGCGCCACCTGCATGTCCCGCACGCCGGCGACCGGCCAGGGATCGGCGAACACCAGCGTCGCATGGGGGCCGTCGCCCTTCAGCGTGGCTTCGACGGTGAAGCTGCCATAGCTTGCCTGCCGTCCCTTGCCGGACACCGCCGTCGCACCACCCAGCGTGCGGCCGTTCAGCGCGAGGGTCAGCAAGCTGCCGTCGATCCGCACCGCGTCGAGCAGCAATGGCCGGGCGCGCCCTGCGGCGATGCGCCCGGAGAAGCGGATGTCTTCGCCCGCCAGATTGGCCAGGGTGCGATTGTCGAGCCGGGGCATCCGCCCGGTGAGGTCCAGCCCGAGCGACCACGGCAGGCCCTTGCCGAATTTCAGCACGCCGCGCGCGTCGGCATTGGCGGTGCCGATGCCTGCGAGCCTGATGCCGCGCGCGGTCAGTGGCCCGGCCACGGCAAAGCCGCCCCGGGCGAAATCGCCGCGCAGCGCCAGCCGCGCGGACAGGCCGGGAAACGCCAGGGCAAGATTGTCGGCGCTCACCCGGCTGCCGGCCAGCACCAGCGTGCCGTTGGCATGGCCGCGCACGAGGTGGGGGTCCAACCGCGCGTCGCCGGTCCGCACGCGCGCCACGGCCATGTGCAGCGGCAGGACCCAGCCGGCCCGCGTGCGGCTGACGGTGGTGTGCGCGTCCACCCCGTCCAGCACGGTCCCGTCCAGTTCGAGCAGGTGGGCCGTCAGGCGGATATCGCCAGCCAGTCGCGGCAGCGGCCCGTCGAGCACCGCCTCGCCATGCAGGCCCAGGGCGCGGTTGCCCGGCCCGAGCGCGCCGGGATCGGTGATCCGCCCGGCGATGGCCAGGCGCCGCAGCGCATTGGCGCCGAAATCGATGCCGCCGCGTGCCGCCCAGCGCGATGGCGCCCCGACCGCTTCGACATGGCCGGCGAGCACGTTGTCGGCCAGCCGGCCTTCCCCGCTCACGTCGAGCGCCGGGCCGAGCAGCCGCCGCATGTCCTGGCCGGCCATCGGCCCCGGGAAGACCTTTCCTGCCAGGGTGAACAGGCCGCTGCGGTTGACCAGCCCGATCGCCGCCAGCCGCTGCCCGTCCTGTTCGGCCAGCATCGCGCCGCGCCACTGCATCCCGGTGCCCTTGCCGCCGATCCGCACCCGTCGGCCGGCCGACGCCCCGGTCAACGCCGCCAGCAGGCCGCCTTTCGGCGCGGCATAGTCCAGCCCGAGATCGAAGCGGTTGGCCGGCTCGTCGGCATCGAGCCGCGCCAGCACCCGGTCCCCGCCCCCGGCCGTCCCGTCGAGCCGAACCAGCGCCCGCCTGCGGGCGATCTGCACTTGCGCCCGCAGGTCGATGCGCCGTTCCACGCCGATCACCGCTTTCGCCAGCGTCAGCCGCTCGATCGCCAGCCGGTCGATCCTCACGTCGAAATCCGGCAGCAGCGGCCCGGAAGGTTCGGTCACACGAAACGCCGGCACTCGCAACAGCACCCCGCGCTCGGACCGCAGCGAACGGATGTCCAGCCCGCGCGACCACCATGCCAGCGGTCGCCAGTCCACTTTCACCGTCGGCAGCCGCAGGAACACGCCCCGGGTATCGGAAACCGCGACGTCGTCGAGCTGCATCTCGCCATAGACCGAGCCTTCGATCCGTCCGATCCGCACCTTCAGCCCGGATTTCGCCTCCCACCCGGCCAGCGCGTCCGCCACGGCCCGGTGGCCGATGTCGCTGTCCAGCCCGATCACCCCGATCCCCGCGAGCGCCAGCAGGATCAGCGGCACCGCCAGCAGATACTTGGCGATCAGCCATCGCCATCGCCGCCGCAGCGGAACAGGGGCCTCACTGCCGGGCGCCGCCTCGTCCGCCATCAGAACGCCTGTCCCAGCGCGACATAGACGCCGATCCGCGATTCGCCCTCACGCCGCCCGAGCGGCGTGCCGAGGTCGATCCGGATCGGCCCGAACCCGGTCTGGTAGCGCAGCCCGAGCCCGGCGCCGAGGCGCATGTCCGCAAAACGCGGGAAAGCCGCACTGTCGGCCCCGCCGGCATCGAGGAACGGCACGACCGAAAGCGCTCCGCCGAACAGCCCGGTCTTCACCCGCGCCTCCAGGCTGAACTCGTAGAGCGAACGCCCGCCGGTGAAGATGGCCTTGCCGGTGGCCGGGTCGGTTCGCGTCGGCCCGACCAGTTCATAGCCATAGCCGCGGATCGAGGCGCCGCCGCCGGCATAGAACCGCCGCGAAGGCGCGATCCGGTCGATGTCCGTCCCCGGCATCGCGCCCAGCCGCACCCGCCCCGCCAGCACCAGGGCATCGCTCACCGGCTGATAGGCGCTGGCATCGAACTGCAGCCGCACATAAGGCGCCTGCTGCCCCTGCGACAGCGCCATCTCCGGTGAGGCCCGCAGCGCCGCCCGCCACCCCTTGCGCGGGTCGAGCAGGCTGTCGGAATAGTCCAGCGCGCCGCGCAGCGGCACCGCCACGGTCACGTAGCGCGTCCGCCCGGACTGCACGCCGTTCAGGATGCCCTCGCGCTCCTCCGAAGCTTCCGCCTCGAACCCCAGCGACCAGGTCCACGGTTTCTGGAACAGGAGCGTCGTCAGCCGTTCGAACGTCGCCGAAAACGCCACCTTGCGCGCGGCATAGGCGGTGAGATTGGCGTTGTTGGCATAAAGGTCCACCGTCAGCACGCGATCGCGCCCGCCGAAGTTGTTGCGGCGAAAGGTCACGCCGGCAAGCTGCTCGTTGGTGCCGGCGACCCCGCGCACCCGCACCAGCCCTTCCGGCGGGAGGAGGTTGCGATGCTCCCAGCTCGCCTCGACGCGGAATCCTTCGCCGGTGTCGTAGCCGATCGCCCCGGCGATCGTCCGCTGCGGCGCCTTGGCAATCGTCACGCCGATATCGGCGATGCCCGGTTGCCCCGGCACAGGCGGGGCGACCTCGTGCGGGGTGACGGTCACGCTGGAGACCAGCCCGGTTGCCAGGATGGCCTTGCGCAAATCGTCGACCTGGCTGGTCTGCCACAGATCTCCCGGCCGGAACCGGGCGATCCGGGCGAGATGGCGGCCCGAAAGATAGCGCGGCAGCGAGCTGGTGACTTTGCCGAAGCGGTATTTGCCGCCGGTCGTGACCGGGAGGGCAAGGTCTCCCTCCTCCCGGCGATGGTCGACCAGCAGCGATGGCTCGCCGAGCCGGGCAAACGGATAGCCGCTCTCGCCCAGCGCGGTGGCGAGGTGCCCCGTTTCCATCGGCACCGCATCGGCGTGAAGCGGATCGCCGGGGACGATGGCGAAGCTCTTGCGCAACCCCGGATAGTCGGCCCCGGTCCCGGCGAGATCGCCGAGTTCGATGGTCCCGAAGCGGAAGCGCGGCCCCGGCGTCACGTCGAACCGCACCCGCACCGCAGCTTCCGTCCCGCCCGGCAGGATGCCGGCCACGGTCTGCACGACCTCGCCCTGGTAATAGCCGTAAATGCGCAGCAGCCGCACAAGCAGCTCGCGGTCGGCACTGGCCCGCACCGCGACCTGGCCGGCATTGTCCTGTTCCTTGCCGGACAGGCTCTCCAGCGTCGACAGCGAACGGAACCGCGCTTCGAACTCGCTGCGTTCGGGAAAGGTGTCGGCGGCGCCCGGATAGGCCAGCCGGTAATGCGCCGCCCGGTGTTCGGCGGGGGTGGCGTTGCCGCCGCCGCGCCGCTTGCGGGACGGCCGGGACGGCCTGGCCGGCTGGGGCAGCTCGGACACCGCGTCCGCCAGAGTCTCGGCAAGATCGGGTTCGGCTTCGAGCGACGCGAACCGGGGCAGCGCCAGGTCCGCCTCGCCGTCCGGCCAGACAAGGTCCAGTTCCGGCAGTTGCGCCAGCGGGGAATCGGGGCGCAGTTCGACTTCGGGCAGGACGATCACGGGAGTCGACCCGCCGGGAGCAGCGGGCAGGGAATTCACAGGAGAAGCTGGTGCCGGTGCCGGGGCCGGCGTGGTGCCCGCCCAGCCGGCCGGATCGGCCACCGCCTCGTCGGGAATCAGGTCGCGCAGTTCCGGATCGACCGCCTGTTGCGCCGCAGCCGGGACCGCCAGCCACAGGCAGGCGAAGGGGATCGCTGCACGAAGTCGCCAGGCACTGGTAGCGATGGTGGCGGTCAAGCGCTTCCCCGAATCCGAAGCCGACGCCTTCCCGGTTCCCGTCACGGCGGGTGGATCACGTGGCGCTGCGCAGGTCTTCGGTATATCGCGGGAGGTCGCCGGCAGCGAAGCCGTCCTTGCTGAGGCTGTCGCTCCCGGTCAAGCCGTCCTTGCCGGCGCCGCCCGGAATCGGCAGGTCGTTGCGACGGGTCGCGGCGGTGCCGGCAATCAGGCGGGCCTGCTCGGCCTCGCCGAAACGCTCCCAACCGTCCCGGCCAAGCCGTTCGAGCGGGCGATAGCGCACTTTGTACTGCATCCGGGCCGAACCATCGACCCAATAGCCGAGGTAGACATACGGCAGACCTTCGGCCGAGGCGCGGCGGATGTGGTCGAGGATGATGTAGTTGCCGAGGCCGCTGCGGCCCTGTCCGGCTTCCCCGGCGCTGTCGGGCTCGTAGAACGAATAGATCATCGACAGGCCATCGCCCTGCCGGTCGGTCAGGCAGGCGCCGACCAGGCGGCCCGGCCTGTCACCGATGGCGGGTTCGCGATATTCCACGACATAGCTGGTCACCGGCGTATGCTCGACCATGTCGGCGAAATCGATCTCGTCCATCGCCGCCATGCCGCCACCCGGGTGCCGCACGCCGAGGTAGCGCTGCAGCAGCTCGAACTGTTCCGCGGTCGACCAGGGCTGGCAGATCGTGGCGACCAGATCGTCGTTGCGCTTGAGATTGCGGCGCTGGGTGCTCGATGCCCGGAACTCGCCGGCGACGACCCGCACCGAAACGCAGGCTGAACAATCGATGCAGGACGGACGATAGGCCACCGTCTGGCTGCGGCGGAAACCGATTCGCGACAGCGCGTCGTTCAGTGCATCCGCGTTCGGCCCCTTGAGCTCGGTGAACACCTTGCGCTCGCTCCGGCCCGGCAGATACGGGCACGGCGCCGGGCTCGTCACGAAGAAACGGGGAAAGCGAACCGGAACCGTCACGTGTCGTGTTGTCCTCTGGCGTGGGGGCTGCCGGGGCGGCGCCATGGACCCAAGAGTGCCTGCAGCCCCAAATATGCCTTCGACTTGGCAATGGTGAAAGTGTTTTAACCACGATTCATGGTAAACCCGACCGGATTGGCCTGCCGGACCGTTTCCGGACGGATCGTGGCGGGAACCCCGCTCAGCCGCGCCGCAGCGAGCGCCCGGATTTCCGCCCGGAAATCGTCATGACCTCGTAGGCGTAGCCGGCCTCGTCCAGCTCGTGGAGCAGCGCTTCGTAGGCGTCGCCATCGCGGATCTCGTATTCGATCTCGGTCTGGGTGCTCTTGGCCGAGAGCACGCCGAAGATCCGCTGGTGCGAAACCTCGATGATGTTGGCGCCATTGCGGGTGAAGATGCCGGCGATTTCGTAGAGCGCGCCGACCTTGTCGTCGAGCAGGACGCTGATCCGGCCGATCTTGCCGGCGCGCGCCAGGTTGCGCAGGATGACGTTGGCGAGGAAGCGCTGGTCGATGTTGCCGCCCGAAAGGATCACGCCGATGTTGCGGTCCTTGAACTCGGGACGGAAATGGCCGTTCTTGGCCGGCAGCAGCGAGGCCAGCCCGGCCGCGCCGGCGCCCTCGACCACGGTCTTCTCGATCTCCAGCAGCAGCGAGATCGCCTCCTCGATCTTCGGCTCGGCGACGATCCGCATCTCGTCCACCATGCCCATCACGACGTGGCGGGTCAGCCGGCCGGGATCGACCACGGCGATGCCCTCGGCGATGGTGTCGCCGCCGCCGCGCGCGGTCTCGTGGTTCTTCAGCAGGTACATCGCCGGGTACTGGCTCGATTGCACCCCGATCACCCGGATGTCCGGGTTGATCCCCTTGGCCGCGACGGTAACGCCGGAAACCAGGCCGCCGCCGCCGACCGGCACCACCAGGGTATCGAGCTGCGGCGCATCCTCCAGCATTTCCAGCGCGACCGTGCCCTGGCCGGCCATGATCATCGGGTCGTCGAACGGATGGACGAATGTCAGCCCGCGCTCGATCTCGAGCTTGCGGGCATGGCCATAGGCATCCTCGAACGATTCGCCGTGCAGCACGACATGGGCGCCATGGCCGCGGGTCTGCTGCACTTTGACGATCGGCGTCCGGTGCGGCATGACGATGGTGACGGGAATGCCCAGCCGCCCGCCGTGATAGGCCAGCCCCTGGGCATGGTTGCCGGCCGAGGCGGCGATCACCCCCTTGGCCCGCGCGGCCGGGTCCATCGTCAGGAGCTTGTTGAGCGCGCCGCGCTCCTTGTAGGCGGCGGTGAACTGCAGGTTCTCGAACTTCAGCCAGACATTGGCGCCGGTGATGTGCGACAGCGTGCGGGACAAGAGCGTCGGCGTGCGCACGACACTGCCGCGAATGCGTTCGGCGGCGGCGCGGACATCGTCCAGCCCGATCATCCCGCCGGCGAGCGAGGCGGCGGCGGCAAGATCGGCGGAGGTCGCTTGGTCTGTCATGATGGCGAGGGCCATATCGCGAACGCGCGCGCGAGGGAACCGCTTTCGGGTGCGGCACGCACGAGAGGGAACGCCTTTCGGCAGGCAGCCAAATCGTCTAGAGCCTGCGTCCATGCAGCAGACCCTGACCAACGTCTCGATGATCGGCCTCGGCGTCATGGGCGGGCCGATTGCCCGCCACATCGGTCGGGCCGGGTACAATCTCACCGTCTACAACCGATCCCCCGCCCGCCTCGATGCCTGGCAGGCCGCGCACGGCGACATCCCGGTCCGCGTCGCCTCGAACCCGGCCGAGGCCGCAGAGGGGGCTGACATGGTCATCACCTGCGTCGGCAACGACGATGACCTGGCCGATGTCGTGCTCGGCCCCCAGGGCGTGTTCTCGGCGCTGAAGCGCAAGGGCGTGTTCGTCGATCACACCACGGTGTCCGCCCGCATCGCCCGGCAGATCGCGGTCGAGGCGCGCGACCTCCAGGTCCACTGCGTCGATGCGCCGATGACCGGCTCGCAGATCGGCGCCGAGAACGGCACGCTGACTCTGATGTGCGGCGGCCGCGCCGACGCGATCGAGGCGGCCCGCCCGGTCATGGAGGTCTATTCGAAGCGCATCGTCCATGTCGGCAGGGCCGGTGCCGGCCAGCAGACCAAGATGGCCAACCAGATCTGCATCGCCGGCATCGTCGCCGGCCTGTCCGAAGCCCTGCGCATGGCCCAGGCCTCGCACCTCGATCTCGCCAAGGTCTACGAGGCGATCTCCGGCGGCGCGGCGCAATCGTGGCAGATGGACAACCGCTGGGCCTCGATGGCCGAGGACCGGTTCGACGCCTTCGGCTTCGCCATCGACTGGATGCGCAAGGACCTCGGCCTGGCGCTGGACGAGGGCAGGGGCCTGGGCGTCTCGCTGCCGATCACCGCGCTGGTCGACCAGTTCTACAGCGAGGTCCAGGCCATCGGCGGCGGCCGCCAGGACACGAGCGCGCTGGTCCGGCGCCTGCCGCGAAAGGGCAACGGGTGAGGCTGCGGCTGCTGGCCGCGGCGCTCGCACTCCTCGCCACCCCCGCCGCCGCCGACACCCTGATCGACAGGGTCGATGGCCTGACGCTCGATGCCGAAGGCCGGCCGGAACGCTTCACCGGCCTCGTCATCGGCAACGATGGCCGCATCGCCGCCGTGCTCCATGCCGGGGACAAGCGCCCCCGCGCCGATTTTGCGGTCGATGGCCGCCATCTCGTGCTGCTGCCAGGGCTGATCCTGCGCGACAGCCGGCTGATGGCGATGGCGCTCGCCACCGTCACCCCCGCCGGCGTCGATCCCGCCTCCCTGCCGCCGCCCCGGCCGGAAGACCGCGACCTCGCCCTGGCCACCCTGCAGCCGGTGCTGCTGGCGCGCGGGATCACCACCGTGACCGACATCGGCACGACCATCGAGGACTGGCAGGCATACCGCCGCGCCGGCGACGAAAACCGGCTGGCGCTGCGCATCGTCGCCTATGCCGCCGGCACCCCGGCGATGAGCCTGATCGCCGGCCCGCGCCCGACGCCCTGGCTCTATGACGATCGCCTGCGGCTGGCCGGTGTCGCGCTGGTCGCCCCCACGCCATTGGGTCCGGCGGGCGAGGTGCAGTTGAAGAACCAGGTCAGCCGCGCGGCGATGGACCATTTCCAGGTTTCCGTTCGCGCCGATGCCATCGTCGAGCCGCAGGTCCGCGCGGCTTTCGCCGAGCTGGCGCAGACCTACACCGGCGACCGCCGCTGGCGCATCGAGGCGCCGACTGCATCGACGACGACTCCACTGGCCGCGATCGGCGGCGCGCTGGACCGTATCCAGGCCCTTCGCACGCTAACCGTCGATGCTGCGCGCGATGCCTTTGCCGATGGCCGGCTCGGCCGCCTCACGGTAGGCGCCCGCGCCGATTTCATCCTTATCGACCGCGATCCCGAGACCGCCGGCGCGCAGGAATTCGCCGGCGCCCGGGTCATCGAAACCTGGATCGGCGGACGCCGGGCCTGGGGCGCCGCCGCTGCCAATGCTTCCTCCGGCGACAGCCGCTAGAAAAGGCGGCCCGGCAGCATGTGCCGGGCCGCGAGGAAGCGACCTTCTTGCTGTTTTCCGCCCGGCAGACGAGGGGGGCAGGCCGGGCGGGGTAGGGGCAGTTCAGCAGACAGGCCGGAAATCCGACTGGAGCGGCCAGCGATCGAGCAGGCTGTCGAGCACGATCTGGCCAATCATGTTGGCAAAGGCGCAGCCGACGACGCCGCCTTCCCACCAGACGACCTCGGCTTGCAGGGCCTCCAGGCCCGGCAGGGTCAGCCAGCAGACCATGCCGGTCCGCATCCGGTTGAGCGAATTGGCGCTGAAGCCGGACAGCGAGATGTCGCGCAGCACGGTCTGGAAGCCGCGTCCGCCCGATGGCCGCAGCATCGCCGGGATCTGCACGCGGATCCGCTCGGCCGAACGGTCCTCCTGCGCGGCCCGGTCATAAAGACTGAATCCGGGGCCAGCGATGATCATGGGTCTGTTCATGCCGTCATTCCTTGCCGATTCCTTTCCGGAACCCTGCGAAAGAATGACCGCGCCCGGTTGCCGGGAACCTAGCGGACGGGGTTAACCGTTTCGCGGTGCGGGCTGGCGAACTGTTCACCAACCAGCTTTACCAGCCGCTCCGCGACGACCTCCGGCGGCTTGACCGAAGCCGGGTCCTCGCCCGGATAGGCATTGGCCCGCATCTTGGTCCGCGTCGCGCCGGGGTTGACGATGGCCACCCGCACCGGCGCCAGGTTGCGCACTTCCTGCGCGTAGCAATCGAGCAGGACTTCCTGCGCCGCCTTGCTCGCGGCATAGGCGCCCCAGAATGCGCGCGGGCTGGTGGCGACGGTGCTGGTCAGGCCGATGACCACGGCATCGGCACTGCGCCGCAGCAGCGGGTCGAACCGGGCGATCAGCGCCTGGGTCGCCAGCACGTTGGTGGTCAAGGCCTTGCCGAACGCGGCCTGGTCGATGTCGCCCACCGGGGTCAGTTGCGGCAGGATGGCGGCGGCATGGACGAGCACGTCGAGCGCCGGCCAGCGGCCGGAAATCGCCGTTGCCAGCCGGGCGATCGCGTCGGTCTCGGCGAGGTCCATCGGCGCGATCGTCGCCGAACCGCCGGCGGCGTGAATCGCTTCCTCGACCGCTTCCAGCGCCTTTGCATCGCGCGCGGTCAGCACGACATGCGCACCTTCAGCCCCCAGCGCCAGCGCCGTCGCCGCGCCGATCCCCCGGCTCGCGCCGGTCACCAGCGCCAGTTTCCCCGTCAATTCGGCCATCTCAGACAGCCTGCGCAATCGGCAGCACCGCCTGCTCGGGATTTTCCTTCTCGATCTGGTCGGTCAGCCGGGTCGGATAGTCCCCGGTGAAGCAGGCGTCGCAATAGCGCGGCGTGTCCGCATCGCGCTTCGCCTCGCCGACCGCGCGATAGAGCCCGTCGATCGAGACGAAGGCCAGGCTGTCGGCCTTGATGAAATCCGCCATCGCCTGCACGTCCATCCGCGCCGCCAGCAGCTTCGAGCGTTCCGGCGTATCCACCCCATAGAAGCAGGAATGCTCGGTCGGCGGGCTGGCGATGCGCATGTGCACCTCGGCCGCGCCGGCATCGCGCATCATCTCGACGATCTTCATCGAGGTCGTGCCCCGGACGATCGAATCGTCGATCAGCACGATTCGCTTGCCCTCGACCAGCGCCCGGTTGGCATTGTGCTTGCGCTTGACGTCGGCATGGCGCGCACCGTCCGAAGGCTGGATGAAGGTGCGGCCGACATAGTGCGAGCGGATGATCCCGAGTTCGAAGGGAATGCCCGATTGCTGGGCATAGCCGATCGCCGCCGGCACGCCGCTGTCCGGCACGGGAATGACGAGATCGGCCGGCGCCGGCGCTTCCTTGGCCAGCTCGACGCCGATCTGCTTGCGCACCGAATAGACCGAATTGCCGCCGAGGACCGAATCCGGGCGGCTGAAATAGACATGCTCGAAGATGCACGGGCGCGGTGCCGGGCTGCCGAACGGGCGGTGGCTCGAAAGAATGCCGCGATGGTCGACCTGGACCAGCTCGCCCGGCTCGATCTCGCGGACGAATTCCGCGCCGACCACATCGAGCGCCACCGTCTCGCTGGCGAACACCACCGCATCGCCGATCCGCCCCATCACCAGCGGCCGGATGCCCTGCGGGTCGCGGCAGGCGATCATTCCCTCCGCCGTCATGCAGATCAGCGAATAGGCCCCTTCGACCAGCCGCAGGGCATCGACGAAGCGGTCGAGCAGGGTCGGATAGCGCGAGGTCGCGACGAGGTGGATGATCACCTCGGTGTCGGAGGTCGACTGGAAGATCGACCCCTTGCGCACCAGGTCGCGCTTGAGGTGAGTCGCATTGGAAATGTTGCCGTTGTGGGCGATCGAGAACCCGCCCGAGGCGAGATCGGCGAACAGCGGCTGGACATTGCGCAGGCCGGAGCCGCCGGTCGTCGAATAGCGGACATGGCCCGAGGCCATGGCGCCCGGCAGCTCGGCGAAATCGGCATTGTTGGCGAAGACCTGCGCGACATGGCCGATGCCGCGCCGCGAATAGAACTCATGGCCGTCGAAGCTGGTGATTCCCACCGCTTCCTGGCCCCTGTGCTGCAGGGCATGAAGCCCCAGCGCGGCCATCGCCGAGGCATCGCGCGAACCGATGACCCCGAAAATCCCGCATTCCTCCTTCAATTTGTCATCATCGGCGCCGATATCCCACGGCGTACGGTCGAAGGAGGGCTGGCCAAAGGTCATCGCGTGGGCTGCTCCATGGCGACCGGCCCGGATATGCGGGAAAGGGCGGCGCGGCTCGCGCGGCCATGTGGCGCGGGACAGGGGGAAACGCAAGAGCCTTGGGGTCGTTCCCGGCGTCGTCTGTCGCAAGGCGGGAAGGTCGGGGGTCCGTCCTCCATGGCGATCCCGGCCTGACTCCTTCTTTTCCCCCTGTTGACCCACATGCGGAAACCTTGTTGAGCGGCTGTGCACAACCGTGTGCACAACCGCTACCGAAAGGCCGCCGATGAGCGATGAAGACTACGTCTACGACGAGGAGTCCGGCGAATGGCTCCCGGCGAGCGAACTGGCCGCGAAACAGGCCCTCGCCAGCACGGTCGAAGTCCGCGATTCCGTCGGCAATCTCCTGACCGATGGCGACCAGGTCACGCTGATCAAGGATCTCGAGGTCAAGGGCGCCGGCCAGACGCTCAAGCGTGGCACCCTGATCAAGGCGATCCGCCTGACCGGCGATCCGCAGGAGATCGACTGCAAGTTCGATGGCATCAAGGGCCTGGTGCTGCGCGCCGAATTCGTTCGCAAGCGGTGATGGCGCCGATGGTCAGGGCGCTTTTGCCGCCGTGACCATCGCGTCCCATCTGGCCCAGGGGATTGCCCGCCCGGGCCAGGCAACGCGGGCAAACGGCCACGCCGTTTTCACCCAGTGCCGCGCCCACCGGTACAGCTCGCGATCGAACCCGGCGTCGTATTCCGCCTTGGTCACCCACAGCCGCGCGACCGCCTGGAAGCCCGGCACCGGGCTGGGCGAGAGATAGAAGCTGCCGCGCTCGCGCGACCCGTTGGGGGTCAGCACGCCATAGGCGAAGGATACCCGCCGCTGGAACCGGCCTTGCTCGGTCTCCATGTCCAGCATCGCCTCGGCGTCGGTGATGCCGGCATGCGGCCATTGCGGGCTGCGGGAAAACGTCGTCTGCAAATGCTCGATCGACGACATGTAGGCGTCGTAGTCGATCCTGACCAGCGCCGGGCCGAGCGGCACCAGCTGGAAGCCTTTTGCTTCCACGCGCGTGGGCGGGCTGAAGCCGGCCGGCACGAACGCGGGCTTGGACTGGCCAGTGACCGATGCCGCTGGCGCTTCGGCCCGCGCGGGACATGTGGCCAGCGCCAGCATGGCTGCTGCGCCCAGCCTGATCCAGTGTGCCACCGTCCCGGCTCCTCGCTCCGTGGCGCCGCGAATCGACGCCCGGCGCCATCTTGCCGCCGGCGCCCGGCCCGGGCACCCCGAGTCTCGCTATGTCCGCCATCGATCCGGCCACTGCCGCGACGCAATGGTCTTCCATCGACCGGATTCGGCGAGGCGGGGCGCCCGTTCCGGCTCAGACCACCCCGAACGCCAGCATTGCATCGGCGACCTTCTTGAAGCCGGCGATGTTCGCCCCGCGCACATAGTCGCAGTAGCCGCCGCCCTGCTGGCCATATTCGAGGCAGCGGCCGTGGATGCCGGCCATGATGTCCTTGAGCATCTGCTGCAGTTCCTCCTCCTTCCACGAGCGCCGTTCGGAGTTCTGGCTCATCTCCAGCCCCGAAACCGCGACGCCGCCGGCATTGGAGGCCTTGCCCGGGGCATAGAGCAGCCTGGCCGCCTTGAACACGTGCACGCCCTCCAGGTCGGTCGGCATGTTGGCCCCTTCGGAAACCGCGATGCACCCGTTCGCTACCAGCGTCCGCGCGTCCGCGCCGAGCAGTTCGTTCTGCGTCGCGCAGGGCAGCGCGAGGTCGCATTTCACGCCCCACGGCGTCTGGCCGGGATGGAAGGTCGCGCCCTTGAACGCGGTGACATAGTCCTCGATCCGCCCGCGCCGATGGGTCTTGTGGGTTTTCACCCAGTCAATCTTCTCCTGGTCGAAGCCATCCGGATCGTGGACGAACCCGCCCGAATCCGACAGCGTCAGCACTTTGCCGCCCAGTTGCACGATCTTCTCGGCAGCATGGGTCGCGACGTTGCCCGAACCCGAGATCACTGCGGTCTTGCCGGCGATGCCGTCGCCCCGGGTCGCCAGCATGGCGTCGAGGAAATAGACCGCGCCGTAGCCGGTCGCCTCGGTGCGGATCAGCGAGCCGCCCCATTCCAGGCCCTTGCCGGTCAGCACCCCGGTGAATTCGTTGGTGATCCGCTTGTACTGGCCGAACATGAAGCCGATCTCGCGCCCGCCGACGCCGATATCGCCCGCGGGCACGTCCACGTCGGCGCCGATATGGCGGTACAGCTCGGTCATGAAGCTCTGGCAGAAGCGCATGATCTCGCGGACCGACTTGCCCTTGGGGTTGAAGTTCGACCCGCCCTTGCCGCCGCCCATCGGCAGGCCGGTCAGCGCGTTCTTGAAGGTCTGCTCGAAGGCGAGGAATTTCAGCACGCTCTCTGTGACGCTGGGGTGAAAGCGGATGCCGCCCTTGTAGGGTCCGATGGCGTTGTTGTTCTGCACCCGCCAGCCGCGCTGCACGCGGATGTTGCCCTGGTCGTCCTCCCAGCAGACGCGGAACGAGACCACGCGGTCCGGCTCGGCGATCCGCCGCAGGATCTGCTGGGCGTGATACTCTTCCTTGTCCTGGATGAAGTCGAAGATGTCCTCGGCCACCTCCTGCACCGCCTGGACGAACTCGGGCTGATGCGGATTGCGCCGCTTCACGCCTTCCATGAACGTGTTGAAATCGACGTGGTCGGCAATAGCCATGGCCCGTTCTCCCCTGTCAGCTGGTTGACAATCCGGCTGTCTCTTCGGGCGCGCGCAGCACCCTCTTTTGCAAACGGGTATCATGCGGGGGGAGGGGTGGCGAGGGAGAATGTGCTCGGGTTCGGGGCCACTGCCGCGCCTTCAGGCTAGGGTCACGAAAACCTCCGCCTCGATCACCCACTCGCCGCCGAGTTCGCGCCATTTCGCGCTGTATTCGCCGCTGGCGACGAGGCCGCCGCCGCTTCCCTCCCAGCGCCCCAGTTCCAGCGCCACCGGTTCCACGCGCGATACCGCGATCCGCTCGGGTGTCCGCACATAGACCATGCGCTCCCGGGCGGCGAACTCCCGCTTCCAAACCCGAAGCTGTTCCGCCCGGCCGGCGATCACCATGCTGTCGCTGCCGGTCACCAGGACCGCCTGCTTCGCCAGCACGCCTGCGATGGCCCCGGCATCCCCCTCGGCGATGGCCCGGTTGAACCCGGCCCGCCGTATCCTGATGGCCAATTCCGCCGCCACATTGCCGTCAGCCAGGTTCTCCATGCGTCAGACCATCGCCAGGCGATCGCCGTCGGCCCGGCGGAACGAGTCCGGATCGGCTGCATCCCACCACCGCGCCAGCATCGGGTCGTTGCTGCCGGCGACAAGTTCGCCGGGCCGGGCGAAATGATAGAGTTCGTCCACCTGCCGCATCTCGGCGACGTTGATCCGCTGTCGCATATGCGAAGGCCTGAGATCCGATGGCGAATCGAGCCCCGCCGCCACCACGATCTCATGCAGCGCGCCCAGCGTCGCCTGATGAAACCGCGCCACCCGGGCAGCCTTTTCCTCCACCACCAGGCCGCGCTGGCGGGCCTGGGATTGCGTGGCGATCCCGGTCGGGCACAGGCCGGTGTGGCATTTCAGCGATTGAATGCACCCGATCGAGAACATGAAGGCGCGCGCCGCGTTGCACCAGTCCGCGCCCAGCGCCGCGTTGATCGCCATGCCCGCGCCCGAGGTGACCTTGCCGCTCGCCGCCAGCCGCACTTCGCCCTTCAGGCCGGCGCCCACCAGGGCGTTGCGCGCCATGATTAGGCCTTCGCGCAGCGGCATCCCCATGTGGTCGGAAAGCTCCTTGGGCGCCGCCCCGGTCCCGCCTTCGGCGCCGTCGATCACCAGGAAGTCGATCATGATGCCGCTCGCCAGCATCGCCTTGGCGATGGCGAACAGTTCGTGCGGCAGGCCGACGCAGAGCTTGATGCCGACCGGCTTGCCGCCGGCCAGCTCGCGCAGGCGGGCGACGAACTCGATCATCTCCCTCGGGGTGGAAAACGCCGAATGTCGCGCCGGCGAAATGCAATCGCGCCCCAGCGCGACGCCCCGCGTCGCGGCGATCTCCGGCGTCACTTTCGCCGCCGGCAGCATCCCGCCATGCCCGGGCTTGGCGCCCTGGCTCAGTTTCAGCTCGATCATCCGCACCGAAGGATGCGCTGCCCGATCGGCGAACCGCACCGGATCGAAGTGCCCGTCGCCATCCCGGCAGCCGAAATAGCCGGAGGCCACCTGCCAGACGCAATCCCCGCCATGCTTCTCGTGGTAGGGCGAAAGCGCGCCTTCGCCGGTGTCGTGATAGCACCCGGCCTGTTTCGCCCCCAGGTTCAGCGCCTCGATCGCCTTGCCGCCGAGCGCGCCGAAGCTCATCCCGGATATGTTGAGGCGGGAAGCGGAATAGGGCCGGCTGCACTGGCTCGAACCGACCAGCACCCGCATCTCGCGGTCGGCATCCGGGTTGGGCGCCATCGAATGGGCCAGCCACTCGTATTCTTCCGAGTAGACATCGAGCTGGGTGCCGAAGGGATGGGCATCCGCGTCGCCATGGGCACGGGCATAGACCAGCGCGCGCTCCTCATGGCTGAATGGCCGCCCGTCGAGATCGCCTTCGACGAGATAGGCCCGCGAGAATGGCCGCAGGCTCTCGAACAGCCAGCGCAGCCGGGCGGACGCCGGATAGTTCCGCCGCAGGCTGTGCGAGACCTGCGCCAGGTCCGCCAGCGTCAGCAGCAGCAGCGGCACTCCCGGCGCCAGCAGCCAGAGCCATTCCCGGTTGCCGCTGCCGATCCTGGCGGCAATGCCGGCCAGGCACAGCGCAATGGCGAACCACAGCACGCCGTTGCGCCGCCATGGCTGGTCCGAGAACAGCGCCCTCACCAGCGCCGCGCCAGTGCCCCGCGCGCCGGTGCCGGCGTCGCGCGTGCGCGCCGCTGCCAATCCACGTTCAGCCATCGCCACCCCTTTCACGTCCCCGTGACAGAGTCACGCGGGCAGCGTGCCGTGTAAAGCAATTCCTTGCGGGCCAGCGATGAACAGGATGTCCGAAGCGGGATGATGCCGGTCAGGCGCGGCTGCGCGCTTCGCCCGGGCTGAGGCTGACGACCTGCGCGGCCTGTGCCTGCAGCCGGTTCCAGATGTCGAGCGCGGCGATCTTGTAGCCTTCCGCGAGAGTCGGGTAATTGAAGCTGTTCTCGACGAAATAATCGACCGTGCCGCTGAGGTTGAGCACCGCCTGGCCGATGTGGATCAGCTCGCTGGCGCCTTCGCCGATGATGTGCACGCCGAGCAGGCGCCGCGTCTCCCGGTCGCAGATCATCTTCAGCACGCCATAGTCCATGCCCATGATGTGCCCGCGCGAGGTCTCGCGAAACCGGGCGATGCCACACTCGTAGGAAATCCCCGCCGCCCGCGCGTCTTCTTCCGACAGGCCGACGCACGAGAGTTCCGGCACCGAATAGACGCCGTAGGGCGGCCGCTGGTCGTCGCACACGGTCGCGGCGCCGAACGCATGGCAGGCGGCGGCCCGGCCCTGTTCCATCGAGGTCGAGGCAAGGCTCGGGAACCCGATCACGTCGCCGGCGGCGTAGATATGTGGCTGCGTGGTCTGGAAAGTCTCCCGGTTGACCGTCAGCCGCCCGCGCGCGTCGGCTTCCAGGCCGGCTGCCGTCAGGTCCAGCTCGGCGGTGGCGCCGACGCGGCCGGCGGTGAACAGTACCAGTTCGCTCGCCACCTGCCGCCCGTCCGCCAGCATGCAGACCGGGTTGCCATTGCCGGCGAACCGGATCCGCTCGACCTCGCCGTTGAGCCGCAGCGCGATGCCCCGATCGCGCATCAGGTGGACGAGATGGTCGACCACCTCGCGGTCGAGGAATTCGAGCAGCCGGGGGCGCGGGTCGATCAGGGTGACGGGAATGTCGAGCACGCTGAAGATCGTCGCGTATTCGACGCCGATGACCCCGCCGCCGACCACGGTCAGGCTGCGCGGGATGCGCGGGTTGAGGATGAAGTCGTCGCTGTCGACGACGGTGTCGCCGTTGAACGGGATATTGGCCGGGTGATAGGGCACCGTGCCGACCGCGATCAGCACTTTCTCGGTCTCGATGGTCTCCTCGATGATCCGGCCATCGATGTCGCGGCTGACGATCACCGTATGCGGATCGGCGAAGCGGCCCTTGCCGACGCAGACCTGCACGCCGTTGCGGTTGAACTGGTGCTCCAGCACGGAAACCTCGTGCTCGAACGTCTTGGCCATGCGCAAGGCAAGGTCGTCCGGGCAGATCGAAGCTCTGGCGCGATAGCTGCGACCGTAAAACCCGCGCTCGCGCCAGCCCGAGAGATTGAGTGCTGTCTCGCGCAGGGTCTTTGAGGGAATCGTGCCGGTGTGCACCGACACCCCGCCGACCTTGTGCCGATCATCGACGACGAGGACCGACCGGCCCAGCTTGGCCGCCTGGATCGCCGCCCGTCGCCCGGCCGGACCGCTGCCCAGCACCACCAGATCGAATCGCCCCATCCGCCGTCTCCGACTGCTTCGATCAGAGAACGGCGCGGCGCGGCATAAATCAAGGGAAATTGTGCGACGCAGCATGATGGGGGCCGCGCCGGGGCGGTTGGTAGCCGGGCGCATCCGGCAAAATGGACCGGTCGTGAGTGCAAAATGGTTGTGCTGGTCCGGAAACGGCGGTTAGGCTTCCATGACCGGACGGGGAAGGCACCAAGCGACCCGCCGGGAGCAAAGCACAGCGGATTTCACAGGAGAAGATGCGTGGACCAATCGATCGAGGGTCGCAGGATCGTGCTGACCGGCGCGGCCGGTGGCATTGGCGCAGGCGTGCTGCGCGGGCTCGCCGCGCGCGGCGCCCGGATCGCCGCCATCTACAACACCGCCGAACCGGCACCGGAGCTGGAGCCTTTGGCCAGGTGGTGGCGCTGCGACCTGTCCGACCGTGCGGCGGTCAATGCCCTGTTCGACGAGGTGGCCGAGGCGCTCGGCGGGATCGACGGCCTGGTCAACATCGCCGGCAAGTGGATGCCCGGCCCGGTCGACGATGTCGACGATGCGCAGATCGACCAGATGATCGCCGCCAACGTCAAGTCGGCAGTCTACACCAACCAGGCCGCCTGCCGGCTGATGCGGCCCAACGGCGGCGGCCGCATCGTCAATTTCGGCTCGGTCGAAGGGCTGGAGGGCAACACCCATTCGCCGGCCTATGCCACGGCCAAGGCGGCGGTCCACGGCTGGACCCGCTCGGCGGCGATCGAGTGGGGCAAGTATGGCGTCAACGTCAATTGCCTCGCCCCGGCCATGCACACGCCGCCGTATGACCGGATCCGTTCGTGGATGACCCCCGAACAGCTGGCCGAGCATGACCGCTACATGGCCCAGCGCATCCCGATCGGCGGCAAGCTCGGCAATGCCGAGGAGGACTGCACGCCGCTGGTCGCCTTCCTGGTCAGCGAGGGCGCCCGCTTCATCACCGGCCAGCTCATCGCCGTCGATGGCGGATTGCGGATGATCGGCGCCTGATTGATCGGAAAACCAAGGAGATCGCTATGGACTACGCCGCCTATGTGGAGTCGCTCAACAGCGGCCGGAATGCCGAATTCATCAACGAATGGTACACCGCGGATTGCGTAGTCGATGGCGGCGGCATGCCGGCTCATGGCCGCGAGGCGTTCATCGCCCAGCTCGACATGATCCGCGACGGCGTGCGCGAATTTGCCCGGCCGCAACGCATCGCCCGGGCGGGGGACACCCTGTTCGCCGAACTCGACGTCGATTTCACCGCCGCGCGCGATCGCCCCGACTTTCCCATGGGGCCATTGCGCGCCGGCGAGACGATGACGCTCCGCTGCCACGTCGTCTACACCCTGCGCGATGGCAAGGTGGCGGTGATGCACAACATGTTCTGGCAGCCCGGCTACGGGGTAACCAGCCAGGGAGCACCGGCCTTGCAGCCGGCCTGACGGGCAGGGTGCGGCCACCACAAGTGATCGGGCTGGCGGTGGCCGCGCGCCGCTAGAGGGTGATGGGTACCGGCACCTCGCCCGAATAGTCGTAGAAACCCCGGCCGGTCTTGCGGCCCAGCCACCCGGCTTCAACCAGCTTGCGCAGCAGCGGGGAGGGGCGGTACTTCGGGTCGCCGAAATCGGCGTGGAACACCTCGGAAACTTCCAGGATCGTGTCCAGTCCGATCATGTCGGCGAGGCTCAGGGGTCCCATCGGGTGGCCGGCGCCGAGCTTCAGGCCGGCGTCGATATCCGGGATCGAGGCCAGCCGCTCCTCGACCGCGAAGCACGCCTCGTTGAGCAGCGGGATGAGGATGCGGTTGACGACGAAGCCAGGCCGGTCGGCCGCGACGATCGAGGTCTTGCCGGTCTTGTCCCCGAACGCACGCGCCACGGCCAGGGTGGCATCCGATGTCGCCAGGCCCCGGATGATCTCGAGCAGGGGCATGCGCGGCACGGGATTGAAGAAGTGCATGCCGATGAACCGGTCCGGCGCCGTCGTCGCCTGCGCGAGGCGGGTGATCGAGATCGACGAGGTGTTGCTCGCCAGCACCGCATCCGGCCCGAGGACCTTGCCGACACCGGCGAAGATCGCCCGCTTGATCTCCTCGCGCTCGGTCGCCGCCTCAATCACCAGTTGCACGGCCGACATCGCCTCGACCCCGGCCACCGGCACGATCAGCCTGACCGCCTGGTCGCGCGCCGCCTGCTCGATGGCGCCCTTCTCGACCAGCTTGTCCAGCCCGGCGGCGATCTTCGCCGCGCCCTTTTCGGCCAGTTCCTGCGAGACATCGGAAAGCAGCACGCCGATCCCGGCCTGGGCGGCGATCTGGGCGATGCCGATTCCCATCTGCCCTGCCCCGATGATGCCAACCGTCTCCATGTGCCCGACCTTTCCTGCCCGATTGAACCGATCTGCGGGCGCGAAAACCGCGCGAATCTCCGCAGGCGCGATGACCTGTAGAGCGCGATGGCGAAGATTGGGAACCGGTTTTTCGCCGTTCGCCTGCCATTGACAGGCTGGCCCGGCTCCTGTCCCTATGGCGAGGCAAGACAACGATCGGGAGAGTTTCGAAATGAGTCGTTTCACCGGCATGGTCGCCATCGTCATCGGCGGCGCCAGCAATATCGGCCGCGCCACCGTTCGCCTGCTGGCGCGCGACGGGGCGAAAGTGGCGATCGGCTACAACAGCGACCAGGCCGGGGCCGACGAAACCGTGCGCCTGGTCGAGGCCGATGGCGGAACCGCCTTCGCCATGAAGCTCGACCATGCCGACGAGGAACAGGTCCGGGCGCTGATCGACCGCACGGTCGCCACCTGGGGGGCGCTCCACATCCTGGTCAACAACGCCGCCGGCACCAGCGGTAGCTTCCTCGCCAATGACCGGGACATCGTCAACATGGATGCCGACTACTGGGACCAGGCGATGCGGGTCAATCTCAAGGGGCCGATGCTGGCCTGCAAACATGCCATTCCGCACATGATCGCCGCCGGCCAGGGCGCGATCGTCAACACCGGCTCGGCGGTGACCTTCCGGGGCGACACCCTGCGCAATGCCTATGCCGCGTCGAAGATCGGCCTGCACAGCCTGACCATGGATATCGCCACGACGTACGGGCCGCAGAACATCCGCTGCAACGTTGTCTCACCCGGACTGGTGCTGACCGAAATGGTGCGCACCAGCCTGCCGCAGGATGCATACGAGGCGCTTCTCGCGGAAAACCTCGTGCCGTTCGTCGGGTTGCCGGAAGACATCGCCGAGGTGACCTGCTTCCTCGCCTCCTCGGCGTCGCGCTACATCACCGGGCAGATCATCGTGGCCGACGGCGGGATGCACGTCCACCAATGCAAGATCGGCCAGGCCTGACAGGCCGATCGGGGGGGAGGGGGTTCCGGCTCGCTCCCGCCCGCGCCCCTGGTTCAGGCAAGCCACTTGCCGAACCATTCCGCCGCCGCCGGGACCATCACCTCCCGGGGCGTGGTGATCAGATCCTTCCATGCCTCGACGTCGTCGGGATTGGCGAAGACGACCGGCTTCCACTCGCCGTCGATGGTGGCGAACAGGTTGCGGGCCGCATCCTCGGGCAGTTGCGGCACGGGAACGCCCGGCGGCAGGTTGGCCGGGGTCCGGCCTTCGGCGAACACGGTGCCGATCTGCTTCGCCAGCCGCTGGAAGCTCTCGGTCCAGGTGGTGCTGACCATCAGCGTGCAGGCATCGACCCCGTGGCGTTTCAGTTCGAACCACAGCCCTTCGCCCAGCAACATGCCATAGGCCTTGGCGGCGGCATAGCTCAGCCAGAGATGCTGGCCCACCCCCGCCGATAGCGACGAGCAGACGACGATACCGCCGCGCCCGCGCGCCTTCATCGCGCGCCCGAAGTGATGGGTCACGCGGGTCAGCGCGGTGACGTTGACGGCGATGTTGGTCAGATGCTCGTCCAGGCCCTGCTCGACGAATTCGCCGAACGGCTCCGCCGCGGCGACATAGGCGACGAAGCCGACGTCCTCGCCTCCCATGCCCGCTTCGATGCGGGCGATGACGTCATCGGCGCCGAGATCGAGTGCCATGGTCCGGGTCTCGACCCCGTGCGTGCGTTCGATCAGCTCTGCGGTCGCCGCCAGCGGTCCGGCTCTGCGCGCCGCCAGCGCGAGGTTCATGCCGCGCGCGGCCAGTTCCATCGCGATGGCCCTGCCGACCCCCTCGGACCCGCCGAGCACCAAGGCCCATTTTCCGTAGCGCTGGGTGTAGTCGATCAAGGCAATCTCCAGTGGTCTCGATTCTGTTCGAGTCGTTTGGGAAATGGGTGCGCCCGCACCGGCCCCTTGTCCAGCTACCCTTCGACCATCAGCCGGTAACCGACGCCCAGTTCGTTGCAGATCAGGCGCGGGCGGGACGGTTCCTCCTCCAGCTTGCGGCGCAGGCTGCGCGCCGCGACCCGCAGGTATTCGACATCGCTCTCGTGCCCCGGCCCCCATACTGCCGCGAGCAGGTGGGCGTGAGTGACGACCTTGCCCGGCCGCCGGGCCAGCTCCGCCAGCATGTCGTATTCGCGCGGGGTCAGGTGCACCTCCACCCCCCGCCGCCGCACCTGCCGCGCGTCGAGGTCGATCTCCACCTCACCGGCGACGAGCCTGGGTTCGGCGGCCGCCTGCCGCCCCCGGTCGCGCAGGGCCGAGCGGATTCGTGCCAGCACTTCGTCGGTATCGAACGGCTTGGTCACATAGTCGTCGGCGCCGAGGTCCAGCGCCGCGACCTTTTCGGAGGTGGCATCGCGCGCGGAGATCACCAGGACGGCGACGCCGGCGGAGTGGATCAGCGGCACCAGTTCGAGCCCGTCGCGATCGGGCAGGCCGAGGTCGAGCAGGACGGCATCGGGCTTGTCGACATGGACCGATGCCAGCGCGCTGCGCGCGTCGTTCGCCTGCAGGGCGCGATAGCCGGCGTTCGCCAGGCAACCGGTCAGCAGCCGCCGGATCGAAGGCTCGTCATCGACGACGAGAATGGTGATGGCTCCGGGCGGGTGGCCGGTCATGGCATGATGCTCCCTTCGATCAGCCGGTCGCGCGGCACGATCACCACGAAATCGGCGCCGCGTCCGTCCGGCCGGTTGCCAGCGCCAACGCCGAGCCCCATCGCCTCGGTAAATCCCTTGACGATCGCCAGCCCGAGTCCGGTGCCGCCGGCCCGGTCCGAACCTTCGAGCCTGGCAAAACGCTCGAACACCCGCGTCTCGCTCCCCGGCGGCAGGCCCGGCCCCTCGTCCAGGACATGGAGCGCCAGGCCACCATCGTCCGCGTCGGCTTTCAGCATGATCGGCGTGCCCGGCGCGCCATATTTGGCGGCATTGTCGATCAGATTGATCAGGCAGTGGTGCAGCAGGTGCGGATCGACCCGGACGAACGGCAGGTCGGCGGCGATCTCGACGCCGATCGGCCGGCCTGCCAGGCTCGCGCGCAAGTCGTGGAGCGCCGACGCCACGGCTTCCGCCAGGTCCACCGCCTGTTCGCTGCCGTCGAGCGCGCCCGCCTCGATCCGGGCCATGTCCAGCAGGTTGGCGATGAAGCGGTGCAGCCGGTCGGCGTCGGCCCGCGCTGCCGCCAGTTGCGCCGCCTGTTCGGCCGAGGCCGGCACGATGGTCTGCAGCGAGGCGATGACCGCGGTCAGCGGCGTGCGCAGGTCGTGGCTGACCGAGGACAGCAGTGCCTGCCGCAAACGGTCGCGCTCGCGGACCCGGGCCAGGGTCGCCATCTCCTCGGCCAGCGCGATCCGCTCGAGCGCCAGCCCGGTCTGGTCGAGCAGGCTCATCAGCAGCGGTACCATGTCCGGCTCCAGCGCCGGCCCGGCATCGGCCCGCGCCACGCCGAACACCGCATGGACCTTGCCGTCGGCGCCGATCGGCTGGAACAGCCATTCGCAGGCGGTCAGCGTGTCGGAGCCGCGCCCGGCCGCCTCGCCCTGTTCGAAGCACCACCGCGCCGCCGCCAGTTCCAGCGTCTCCAGCGTGGGCACGCGCGGCCACCCGGCCTCGGCCCGCAGCCCTTCGCCATCGCGGCCGACCAGCGCGGTCTCCACATCCAGCAGCCGGCCGATCTCCGCGCAGGTCATTTCGCCAAGCTCGGCCCGGTCGCCGATCGCGGTCAGGTGGCGGGCATAGCCGGCGAGCAGGTTGCTCTGCCGGGCGCTGTGCCGTGCCCGGATCGCCTGCAGCCGGACCTGTGCGGCCAGCTGGCTCGACGCGATCGCCACGCCGAGCAGCACGCCGACGCTCACCACGTTCTGCGGGTCGTCGATGGTGAAGGTGTAGGTCGGCGGGATGAAGAAGAAGTTGTAGGCAAGGCTCGCCACCAGCCCGGCGACGATCCCGGTGGCGAGCCCGGAGCGGGTCGCCGCGACCATGACCGGCAGCAGGTAGAGCAGCCCCGCGTCCGCCCCGCCGCTGACCGTGCGCACGACTTTGCCCAGCGCCGTCACCAGCGCGGTCAGCAGCAGCGCCAGCGCCAGCCCGGCGGGATCGATGCGAAACCGGGCCGGGTGGCGAAGGGCGTCCGGTTCAGGCCGTGCAGGATCGGGCCGGGTGGTCACGGGTGCGTGACTGCTGCCGGGCCGGGTTTCCCGTCAAGCCAAATCGGCGCGGCATTGACCCAGCGCAATGCGCCCCCACCTGCCCGAGCGGACCGTTGCGCCACATCCGCAACCAGGAGTCGCCAGATGAGCCATGTCCCCCACGAACTGCACGAGGAATTTCCCCTGGCCGGCGCGCTGATCCACCAGCTCAAACTGTCCGATCCCCACTTCGCCCGCCAGTCCGACCGCTACCACGAGATCAACCGCGAAATTCACCGGATCGAGAGCGATGTCGCCCCGGCTTCCGACCAGCATCTGGAAGAGCTCAAGAAACAGCGCCTCGGCCTGCTCGACGAGATTGCTCAGCTTCTGGCCAGCGCGGCGGTCTGACGTGCAACAAATCGCACGCAAACAATTCTAATAGCTGGCCACGCCGTAGACCCGGCTGACATCGCCGCCCCATTCCCCGGCCAGGCGTTCCAGCAGCAGTTCGGCCGGCACTTTGCCCCCGGCGACGATCCGGTCGAGCGGATCGAGGTAATGCGCCTCGCTGCGGCCGGTTTCATCCAGCCGGCCGCGCGAATCGAGCCCGCGGCGGGCGATGGCCAGGACCTCGCCGGCGATGTCGCGCAGTCGTCCGCCCGGGATCGGGGCATCGAGGCCGAGCTTCGGCACGCTCCCGCGCAAGGCTTCGCGCGCCGCCATGTCCCAGCCCTTGACCAGGTCCCACGCAGCATCGAGTGCGCCCTGGTCATAAAGCAGTCCGACCCACAGCGCCGGCAGCGCGACGATCCGCTCCAGCGGCCCGCCGTCGGCGCCGCGCATTTCGAGGAACGACTTCAGCCGGACCTCGGGAAAGGCGGTCGAAAGATGGTCGGTCCAATCGGAGGCGCGCGGTCGCTCGCCGGGCAGCGCCGGCAGCCGGCCATCGAGAAAATCGCGGAACGACTGCCCGGCCGCGTCGATATAGCGGCCATCGCGGAAGACGAAATACATCGGCACGTCGAGCATGTAATCGACATAGCGTTCGTAGCCGAAGCCGTCCTCGAAGACGAACGGCAACATGCCGGTGCGCGCCGGATCGGTGTCCGACCAGATGTGGCTGCGATAGGAGAGGTAACCGTTGGCCCGGCCTTCGGTAAACGGCGAATTGGCGAACAGCGCGGTCGCCAGCGGCTGCAAGGCGAGGGAGACGCGGAATTTTTTCACCATGTCCGCCTCGCTCGCATAGTCGAGGTTGGTCTGGATCGTGCAGGTCCGCAGCATCATGTCCAGTCCGAGCGAGCCGACGCGCGGCATGTGCCGCAGCATGATGTCGTAGCGACCCTTGGGCATGATCGGCAGCTCGTCGCGCCGCTTGTCCGGCCACATGCCGAGGCTGAGGAAGCCGAGGCCGAGCTTTTCGCCGACCGCCTTGACCTGCTCCAGGTGCCGCGCCGTCTCGTCCCGGGTCTCGTGCAGCGTCGCCAGCGGCGCGCCCGACAGTTCGAGCTGGCCGGCCGGCTCCAGGCTGATCGTGCCATCGGCGCCCGCCATGGCGATGACTTTGCCGCCCTCCTCGACCGGCTCCCAGCCGAATTCGCCCATCGCCAGCAGGAGGTCGCGAATGCCGCCAGGCTCTTCATAAGTCGGCGCGCGATGATCGGCGGTGCGATAGACGCATTTCTCGTGCTCGGTGCCGATCCGCCAGGCCGCCGCCGGCTTCTCGCCCCGGGCCATCGGCGCGATCAGCTGCGCGCGGCTCTCGATGACCGGATCTTCGCGGGTGGAGGCCTGTCGCGTGCTCATGTCCGGCGCGTTAGGTGAGCGAGGTTTGTTACGCCAGTGATTATTGCCAGTCCCCGGCGATCCCCATCCACAGCGCCGTCGCCGCGATTGCGGCGGTCTCGCCACGGAGAATGCGCGGGCCGAGCGAGATCGGCACGGCTGCCGCGTGCCCCCGGATCGCCGCCCGCTCGTCGTCGTCGAACCCGCCTTCCGGACCGGTCAGCAACGCCGCCGCGCCGCGATGCCCGGCGAAACTCTCCCTCGCGCCGGCCCCGCCGGCCTCGTCGGCGAAAAACAGCGCTCGCCCCGGCTCCCATTCCCTGAGCAAGGCCTGGAGCTTCACCGGCTCGGCCAGGACCGCCAAGGCCGTCCGTGCGCACTGTTCCGCCGCTTCGGTGACGATCGCCCGCGCGCGTTCCAGGTTCAGCTTGTCCGCGACGCAGCGCCGCGTCAGCACCGGCTGGATCCGGGCGACCCCCAGCTCGCAGGCCTTCTCCAGCACGAGATCGAAGCGGTCCTTCTTCAGCAGCGCCGCGCACAGGACGAAATCCGGGACCGCCTCGCGCCGGCGCAACAGGGCCTCGCAGACCAGCGACACGCCCCGCTTGCCGGTCTCCACCACGCGGGCGGCCCACTCGCCGGTCACATCGTCGCACAACACGACACCATCGCCTGCCGCGACCCGCATGACCCGGGCGAGATAATGCGCCTGCCCTCCCTCGATCGCCACCGCCACACCCTCGGCGAGAGGGCCGGGCACGAACAGTCGCGGTGCCGATCGGGGCGGCCAGGCAGGCGTTGCGGGCATCCCCCGCACATAGCGAGGGCCGTCGAACTGCGCTAGGCGTCGGCCATGAGCGACGCCCTCGTCCCTGACAGCGAACACCGCAGCCTGATGGCCCGCCTGCCATCCCGCCTTCGCGATCTCGCCGCGTTGGCCCGGCTGGACCGGCCGATCGGCTCATGGCTGCTGTTCTGGCCCTGCGCCTGGGGCGTGCTGCTCGCCGGGCCGACGTCTTCGGGTGATGGCCGGGGTTTCAGCCTGCTGCTGTGGCTGCTCGCAGGCGCCATCGCCATGCGCGGCGCCGGCTGCGTCTACAACGACATCGTCGATGCCGACCTTGACCGGCAAGTCGCCCGCACCGCCGCCCGTCCGGTCGCCAGCGGCCGGGTGAGCAAGCGCGCGGCGTGGGCATGGCTCGCCGTGCTGTGCCTCGTCGGCCTCCTCGTCCTCCTGCGGCTGCGCCCGCTCGCGCAAGTCGTCGCACTGGCCAGCCTCGGCCTCGTCGCCCTGTACCCGTTCATGAAGCGCTGGACCGGCTTTCCCCAGGCCTGGCTCGGCCTCGTCTTCACCTGGGGCGTGCCAACGGGCTGGATCGCCATGCGCGCCGACCACCTCGATGTGATCGCCGCGCTCTACGCCGGGGCGGTGCTGTGGTGCATCGGCTACGACACGATCTACGCGCTGCAGGACCGGGAGGACGATGCCCTGGTCGGCATCGGCTCCAGCGCGCTGACGCTGGGAAGCCATGTCAGGGCAGGGGTGGCGGCATTCTATGCCGGGGCGGTGGTGCTCTGGGCGCTGGCGTTCTGGTGGCTGACGATGCAGCCGCTCGCCCTACTGGCCCTGGCGCCAGTGGCCGTCCACCTCGCCTGGCAGGTTCTCACGCTCGATCCCGCCGACGGGGCCAATGCGCTGGCCCGCTTCCGAGCCAACCGTACTGCAGGATTGCTCATGGCGCTGGCCTGCTGGTCGGTCGGGAGCGGTTAACTCCCGACCCGCGCGCGCCGTCTACCGGGTGATGCCGAGGCCGCCGTTCACCGAGATCAGCTGGCCGGTGATGAACTGGGCGCCCTCGCTCAGCATGAACAGCACGACCGGCGCGAAATCTTCCATCGGATCGCCCATTTCGCCGCGGAGCATGATGTGCGTGCGGATGTCCTCCTGGTGCCAGGCCAGTTCCTCCGGCGGCATCGACTTGCAGTGCTTCTCGTACATTTCCGTCTTGATCGCCGGGACCATCGAGTTGACGCGAATGTTGTATTTTCCCCAGGCCGCCGCGACGCTGCGCGTCCACGCCATGACCGCGCCCTTGCTCGCGGAATAATGCGGCGAATAGGCATAGCCGATGAGGCCGGCATCCGAACCGAAGTTCAGGATCACCCCGCCATTGTCCTTGAGATGGGGAAACGCCGCCTGGTTCACCAGGAACGTGCCCGTCACGTTCACCGCGATCATCCGCGACCACATCTCGTCGGTCAGGTCCTCGGGCGGCGACAGGGTCTCGATGCCGGCGGCATGGACCACCCCGTCAAGCCCGCCGAGCGCGGCGACGGCATCGGCAAAGGCACTCTCCACCTCCGACCGTTGCGAAACGTCGCAGGGATGGAAGCTGACCGCGCCCGGATTGCCCTCGTTCGCCGTGGCGGCTCGGGCTTCGCCGGCCTCTGCCGAGATGTCGAGCGAGGCGACCTTTGCCCCCGCCCGGGCCAGGGCGACGACGACAGCGCCGCCCATGCCCATGCCGCCACCGGTCACGATGATCCGCTTGCCTTCTACGTTCATTCCATCACCCTCCTGTGATCGCCCGGCGGCGTCGCCTCCGAATGAAGAGCCCGCCCGAGTCGCCGTCTGTTCTGCCCGAGGGTATTGGCCGGCAGGGCGGCGGTCAACGCAGGCCCGTTCCGCCGCCATCGCGGCATTTGCCCCTCAGCCCTCTTGCCCCCGATCATACAATCGCTAGAGAGGGCGCAACTTCGCGCCCACGGGCGCACTCGGCACAGCAACGGGATCACGACGGATGGCCACCTTCACTCTCCCCGCCAACAGCAAGATCAAGAAGCAGGGCAAGGTCCACAAGGCTGCCGGCGCCACCCGCATCAAGACCTTCACCGTCTATCGCTACGATCCCGATTCGGGCGAGAACCCCCGCTACGACACGTTCGAGATCGATCTCGACCAGTGCGGCCCGATGGTGCTCGACGCCCTGATCAAGATGAAGACCGAGGCAGACAGCACGCTGACCTTCCGCCGCTCCTGCCGCGAAGGCATCTGCGGCTCCTGCGCGATGAACATCAACGGCCGCAATGGCCTCGCCTGCACCACCGCGATCGAGGATCTCAAGGGCGACATCCGCATCACGCCGCTGCCGCACATGGACGTGATCAAGGACCTCGTCCCCGATTTTACCCATTTCTATGCGCAGTATGCGTCGATCCGCCCCTGGCTGCAGACCGTCAGCACCACGCCCTCGGGCAAGGAGCGCCTGCAGAGCCCCGAGCAGCGCGAAAAGCTCGACGGGCTTTACGAATGCATCCTGTGCGCCTGCTGCTCGACCTCGTGCCCGAGCTACTGGTGGAATTCGGACAAGTTCCTCGGCCCCGCCATCCTGCTCCAGGCCTATCGCTGGCTGGCCGACAGCCGCGACGAGATGACCGGCGAGCGGCTCGACGAGCTGGAGGACCCGTTCCGGCTCTATCGCTGCCACACGATCATGAACTGCGCCAACGTCTGCCCCAAGGGGCTTTCGCCGGCCCGCGCGATCGCCGAGATCAAGAAGATGCAGGCCGAACGCCAGCTCTGATGCCGTTCAACCCGGAAACCTGGCTGTCATGAGCCAGAGGCTGCCCTCCATCCGGTCCGAACCGGACCCGGACAACCCGGGCTGGGTGACCTATCACAGCGGCTATCCCGGCCTGTTCAACCACGATTTCATCGGCCGCCTGACCATGCGGGCCGAAGGGCCGGCCATCGCGCGCGTGCGAATGCCGCTGCAGAGCCATCACCTCAGCGTGATGAACACCGTCCACGGCGGCGCCATGCTCGGGTTTGCCGATGTATCGCTGTTCGTCACCATGTTCCTGCTCACCGAAGCCGATCTGGTGCGCTCGCTCACGGTCGATCTGCAGTGCCAGTTCCTGGCCGGCAGCATTCCCGGCGAGCCTGCGATCGACGCGGTCGTCGAGATCCTGCGCGAGACCGGGCGGATGGCGTTCCTGCGCGGCACCATGGTCCAGGGCGATCATCGCATCGCCGCCTATTCGGCCACCGTCCGCAAGTGACGGACGGGCGGTTGGCGGTGCCGGTGTCGTCGCATTCGGGTTGCCCGCTGGGATGAGCGGCCTCGAGGCCCGCTACGCGGCGCTGCTGGCCGCCGGCGAACTTCGCGCCGACCCGGAACAGGCGGCCGCCGCCCACCGCCTCGCCAGGCTGCAGGCCGAACTGGAAGCGGCTCCGACCGGCGGGGGGCTGCTCGCCCGCCTGCTCGGTCGCAAAGCGGTTGCCCGTCCGCGCGGCGTCTACATGTGGGGCGGGGTCGGTCGCGGCAAGTCGATGCTGATGGACCTGTTCCACGACACGCTGGCCATCGCCGAAAAGCGCCGCGTCCATTTCCATGCCTTCATGCTCGAGGTCCACGCCCGCCTGCGCGAGGCGCGCAAGTCCGAAACCGGCGATCCCATCCCCCCGGTCGCCGCGGCGATCGCCGGCGGCCTCAAGGTCCTCGCCTTCGACGAGATGGTGGTCAACAACTCCGCCGACGCGATGATCATGTCCCGCCTGTTCACCGCGCTGATCGTCGAACACGGCCTGACCATCGTCACCACCTCGAACCGCGCGCCGAACCAGCTCTACAAGGATGGCCTCAACCGCGAGCATTTCCTGCCGTTCATCGCCCTGATCGAACGCGATCTTGACGTGCTCGCGCTCAACGGCCCGGTCGATTACCGCCTGCAGCGCCTCGCCGGCCTCGCCACCTGGCATTCGCCGCTCGGTGATGCCGCCACCGCCCAGGTCAGCGAGGCATTCTTCCGCCTGACCGACTACCCGCCCGAAGACCGCGGCCATGTCCCCTCGGCCGAGCTTGACCTCGGCGGCAACCGCACGCTTCACGTGCCGAAAAGCCTCAAGGGCGTCGCCGTGTTCAGCTTCAGGCGCCTGTGCGGCGAGGCGCGCGGCGCCGCCGACTATCTCGCCGTCGCCCAGGCCTACCATACGGTGATCCTCGTCGGCATCCCCCGCTTCGGCCCCGACAACCGCAACGAAGCCGCCCGCTTCGTCACCCTGGTCGACGCGCTTTACGAGAACAAGGTCAAGCTCCTCGCCGCCGCCGCCGCTGCGCCCGAAGACCTCTACGACACCAGCGCCGGCGGCAACGAGAGCGGCCGGTTCGAATTCGAACGCACCGTCAGCCGGCTGGTCGAGATGCAGAGCGAGGACTATATGGCGAAAGGCCATGGGGAGGAATAGGGTTTCAGAAGAAGGAAGACCGGGGATTTACCATCCCCGGACCCCGGCGAACCTTGCGTTGGGCACCATACCAGCTTCGTGCTTGAAGAGCTTACAACCTGTTTCGTTTGGCATGCTGGTTGGCACACTGCGCTCTCCATAGCGGACATTACGTATTCCAACTGATATGCTTCTCCCCGAATCGGCAACTCGGAGCACGTCGTGGGATTGACTTTAGCTTTTCTTCTTTGGGTACAAGCACCTGACTATTTGCACTGGAGCCCAAACCCCAACACAAATCCCACAATCGTTCCGCAGACACCGTCTGTTCAGGCGGACCCACTTAACGAGTGGGCAAACTGCATCGGGAAAAATGCTGAAATTTTGGCGAATATTTCCAATGAACCTGCAGAAACGATAGGCGTTGCCGCGATGGGAGCGTGTGGCAAACAAGATGCCCTGTTTTTTACTGCACAAGCCAATCTGATTGGTAATGGCGAACAGGCTCGAGAGGTTTGGCAAGCGCAGCGTACCAGGCTTCATGATATGGCAGTCACAAAAGCCATCTTGGCGCGGGTCAGACCAAAATGATGGGCGCGTAGAACGATATCCCGGCGGGTTGACGGAGAATGCGCATTCCCTGAAACCTTAGGCTATGCAAACCTCCGGAATGACACCATGACCCCGCCCAGCCGCCCCCGCCGCAGCGCGCTTTACCTCCCCGCCTCCAACCCCCGCGCCATCGCCAAGGCCCGCACCCTCCCGGCAGACATCATCATCCTCGACATCGAGGACGCCGTCGCCCCCGAGGCCAAGGACGATGCGCGCGACGCCGCCATCGAAGCGGTCAACGCCGGCGGCTTCGGCCACCGCGAAGTCGTTATCCGCGCCAATGGTCTTGAAACGCCCTGGGGCGAGGCCGATCTTGCTGCCATCGCCGGCAGCGCGGCGGATGCGGTGCTGGTCCCCAAGGTCTCCAGTGCAGGCGACATCGCCGCCTGCCATGCCCGCCTCGGCGGTGCGCGCCCGGACATGCAGCTCTGGGCGATGATCGAGACCTGCGCGGCGGTTCCCCGGCTCGATGCGATCGCCGCGACCGCCGCCGAGACCCGGCTCTCGCTGTGGATCATGGGCACCAACGATCTCGCCAAGGAAATGCGCGCCCGGCTCACGCCGGAGCGGACCCCGTTCCTGCCCATCCTGTCGCTCGCCGTCTGCGCCGCCCGCGCTCACGGCGTGGCGATCCTCGACGGCGTCTGCAACGAGTTCCGCGACCTCGCCCGCTTCGAAGCGGAAGCGCGGCAGGGCCTGCTGTTCGGTTTCGACGGCAAGAGCCTGATCCACCCCGACCAGATCGCGCCGACCAACGCCGTGTTCTCACCGGCCGAGGAGGAACTTGCCCAGGCTCGCGCCATCATCGAAGCCTTCGCGCTGCCGGAAAACGCCGGCAAGGGCGCGATTCGCGTCGAAGGGAAAATGGCCGAGCTACTCCACCTGGATCAGGCGCATCGCCTCGTCGCCATGGCCCGGGCCATCGGTGGGCAAGCCTGAATTCAGTGCCCCCGATGGGGCGGCAAGGACAGGTTCCAGACGATCGCCGCGCCGCGCAGGGCGAAGCCGAGGCCGACCGCCAGGACCGCCGGCCAGGGTTCATTGAGCCCTAGCCTAGCCAGCCCGACATAGACGACCGCTGCCGCCACCGCTGCCGTCACGTAAAGCTCGTGCCGCAGCAGGATCGTTGGCTCGCCGGCGGTCATGTCGCGGATCACGCCGCCGAGGCAGGCGGTGATGATCCCCGCCGCTGCCGCCGGCACCGGGGCGATGCCATGCGCCAGCGCCTTGCTCGCCCCGTAGACCGCGTAGGCGGACAGGCCGAGCGCGTCGAACCAGTCCAGCATCCGCTCCGGCCACCAGCGCAGCGGCACCGCCCAGGCCATGACCGCCACCCCCAGGCACAGCAGCACCGGCGTCGCATCGTGCATCCAGAACACCGGCGCGCCGATCAGCAGATCGCGCAGGGTGCCGCCCCCGGTTGCGGTGATCAGCGCGAAAAAGCAGGCACCGATGAAATCCAGCCGCTTGCGCGCCGCCTCCAGCGCGCCGGATGCGGCGAACACGCTCAATCCGGCGAGATCGAGCCACGGCAGGTATGGGGCAAGCGAGGGTGACACCGGACCGCTCTATGCCGCCCGGTCGTCATGGGGAAGGGTCAGCGAGGGGAAGAGAGCGCCAGTTCCATGAACTCGTCCGCCGCCATCGGCTTCGCCCGCAGGAATCCTTGCAGGTAGTGGCACCCCTCCGCCGCCACCGCCACGGCCTGGGCCTCGGTCTCGACCCCTTCGGCGATGACCTCCAGCCCGAGCGCGCCGGCCATCGCCGTGATCGCCCGCAGGACCGCGAGATCGCGCGCGTCCTCGGTCACGTTGTCGACCATCGAACGGTCGAGCTTGAGGTAATGCAGCGGCAGGGTCTTGAGATAGCGGAAATTGCAGAACCCCGCGCCGAAATCATCGAGCGCGATGCGCACCCCCCGCCGCGCCACTTCGGCCAGGCTGCGCGCGGCCAGCGCGATATCGGCCAGCAATGCCTGTTCGGTCACCTCCAGCGTCAGCCGCGCCGCCGGCAGCCCGGACAGGCGCAGCGCCTCGGCCATGTCGGCGGCAAAGCTCCACGAGGCCAGCTCGTTCGGCGTCAGGTTCAGGGACAGCCGCAAGCCTTCCGGCCAGCGCGCCGCCTCGGCCAGGGCCAGGGCGGCAACGTGGCGGGACAGCGGCACGACATGGTCCGCCCGCTCGGCAATGGCGAACAGGGCGCCCGCGCCGATCCGCCCGAGTTCGGGATGGTTCCACCGCGCCAGTGCCTCGGCCCCGCTCAGCCGCTCCGGCCGTCCCTCTCGCGCCAGGGCATATTGCGGCTGGTAGACCACCTCGATCTCGTCGCGGTCGAGCGCCTTGAGCAGGTCGGCTTCGAGCTGGGCGGCGGTCCGCCCGGCCCGCGTCGCCTCGCCGTCGCCCCAGACCACTCGCCGCCCCTGCTGCCGCCGCGCCGTCGCCAGCGTCTGCGACAGCCGGTCGAGCACCGACTCGGCTTCCTCCCCCGGCATCGCCCGCAATAGCGCGATGCGCGGGGAAAGCCGCAAGGTCTCCGCCCCGCGCGCGATCGGCCGGGAGACGAGATCGGCCAGTTGCTCGGCGAACAGTTGCCACCGCTCGCGGCTGCACGCCTGGTTGGCGACGATCAGGAATGCCCCGCCCGATCCGCGCGCGGCCAGCCATGGGCCGTCCAGCTCGTCGCCAGCGAACTGGGCGATCCGCGCCGCCACCGCCACCAGCGCGCCATCGCCCGCCGCCTCGCCGAAGGCCATGTTGATCGTCTCGAACCGCTGCAGGCCGAGCAGCAGGCCGTGGACGACGAGCTCGCCGCCATGGCGCCCCTGCTCGTTCCACTGCGCCAGCCGCGCGCGTGCCGCATCCAGCCCCGGCAACCCGGTCAGGTCGTCGCGCGGAGGCTCTTGCTCGACCTCGGGCAGGGGGCGCGGTTCGTTCACGGTCGTCCTGATAGCACCAGGTTCCTACTCAACCCTTGCCGGCGCGAATTGCCAAGCGCCACGATGGCAGACTATGCTTGCGATCCGGTGTCCGCAACCGGCGCGTGGAGAGGATTGAGCCTGGATGGGCAAGGAATGGCGTCTGGCGCTGGCCGCCTCGGATACGCACGTGGCCCAGGCCGCGCGCAATGCGTTTGCCGGCGAGCACAAATGGGTCCCGTTCGAGGAAGCGGATGCCCTGGTCGTCATCGGCGGCGATGGCTTCATGCTGCATGTCCTGCATTCCATGCTCGACCATGGCCGGGTGATCCCGGCCTACGGGGTCAATCGCGGCACCGTCGGCTTCCTGATGAACCGCCACAAGCAGGGCAAGCCGCTGGTCGAACGCCTGCAGAAGGCGCGGCCGATCGCGGTGGCGCCGCTGGTCATGGCGGCGACGACCCAGGCGGGGGAATCGTTTCGCTACCATGCGATCAACGAGGTCTCGCTGCTGCGCGAAACCCGGCAGACGGCGAAGCTCGAAGTCCGCATCAACGGCCGGGTGCGCATGGCCGAACTGGCGGGGGATGGCATCCTGGTGGCAACCCCGGCCGGCTCGACCGCCTATAACCTCTCGGCCAACGGCCCGATCCTGCCCCTGGGCTGCCAGATGCTGGCGCTGACCCCGATCAGCCCGTTCCGCCCCCGCCGCTGGCGCGGCGCCATCCTGCCGGAAAGCGCCGAGGTCTCGTTCCGGGTGCTCGAGCCGGCGAAGCGGCCGGTGGCTGCGGTGGCCGACCAGAAGGAGGTCCGCGACATCCGCGAGGTGACGATCTCGACCTGCCGCAACCACACCCTGACCCTGCTGTTCGACCGCGGCAGCAGCCTGGAGGAGAGGATATTCGCCGAGCAGTTCCAGGTGTAGGATGTGGCTGGATTTGCCCCATGCCGGGCTGCGAATGGCCGCCCTTCGCGCTTCCGGTGCTCACGGCCACAAAAGGCCGCTGCGCTCCGGGTCGCTCAGGTCAACCATTCTCGCTCCGGCCTGAGGCAAATCCAGCCACATCCTCAAAATGGCAGAATCCGGCATTCCTCCGCTTGCCAAACCCGCTCGCGCTGCTATAGGCGCCCTCCTGCCGGGCGGTTCGCCGCCGCGATCGTTCCCCGATAGCTCAGCGGTAGAGCATTCGACTGTTAATCGAATGGTCGTAGGTTCGAATCCTACTCGGGGAGCCA
>Ga0068863_100000050_pt1 | contig 130200 bp, 117 predicted proteins | sample KBSSwiS62_FD_66596 | JGI IMG/M metagenome (GOLD analysis project Ga0068863, IMG submission 66596) | Switchgrass rhizosphere microbial communities from Kellogg Biological Station, Michigan, USA - KBS Switchgrass S6-2 | ecosystem: Host-associated > Plants > Roots > Rhizosphere > Soil ... | reverse complement strand
CGCCGGCGCACCCCGATGGCCGCCTTCCAGACGCTGCTGGGGCTCGGCGCGGCGCACCCGCCGAGCACCTACGCCGAGATCACCGCAGACGTCGCAACCTGAGCGAACCGGATACTCATGTGCCGGGCTAATTAGCCCGGCATTGTCAGGCCGAGAGCCACCCCATGCCCCCACCCTCAGCTCAGCTAGCGTCGCCGCCAGCAAACCCAGGCCGCGGCCTGGGCGCCGCCCGCGGCCCTTCACGCTGCGGCCGCTGGGGCTCAGCCGCCGGCTCGGCCGGCGACGCAGGCTCCTCGTCGTCAGCGAAGACCTCATCCTCGGGCCTGCCGTCCAGAAGCGCCACGAACTGACCGGCGTCGATCGTCTCGCGCTCGAGCAGGATGTTGGAGATCCGGTCGAGCTCCTCGCGCTTCTCGGTGAGCAGGTCCTTCGCGGTCTGGTGAGCGCTCTCGACGATGCGGCGGATCTCGTCGTCGATCTCGCGGGCGATCTCATCGGAGTAGTCGGGTTCGGCGCTGAATTCGCGGCCGAGGAAGGGCTGGCCGCGATCGTGGCCGAAGACGCGCGGGCCGAGACGCTCGGACATGCCGAAACGCATCACCATCTGCTTCGCCGTCTCAGTGACCTTTTCGAGGTCGTTGGAGGCGCCGGTGGTGATCTCGCCGAAGACGATCTCCTCGGCGGCACGGCCGCCCAGCGTCATCGCCATCGTGTCGGTCAGCTCGGCGCGCGAGGTGAGGAACTTGTCCTCGCTGGGAAGGCTGATCGTGTAGCCGAGCGCCTGGCCGCGGCTGATGATCGAGATCTTGTGGACCGGGTCGGTGTTCTCGAGCAGGTGGCCGACGATCGCGTGGCCCATCTCGTGGAAGGCGGTGATCAGGCGCTCTTTCTCGCTCATCACGCGGGTCTTCTTCTCGGGGCCGGCGATCACGCGCATGATCCCCTCCTCGAGCTCGTTCATCGTGATCTCGCGCTTGCCCTGACGGGCGGTCAGCAGCGCCGCCTCGTTGATCAGGTTGGCGAGGTCGGCGCCGGTGAAGCCTGGTGTCTGGCCGGCGAGAGCGTCGAGATCGATCACCTTGGCCAGCGGCTTGCCGCGGGTATGAACCTCGAGGATGTGCTTACGGCCCTTGCGGTCGGGACGATCGACGACGACCTGACGATCGAAGCGGCCGGGCCGCAGCAGCGCCGGGTCGAGGATGTCGGGTCGGTTGGTGGCGGCGATCAAGATGATGTTGTCCTTCATCTCGAAGCCGTCCATCTCGACCAGGAGCTGGTTCAGCGTCTGCTCACGCTCGTCGTGACCGCCGCCCATGCCGGCGCCGCGGTGGCGGCCGACGGCATCGATCTCGTCCATGAAGATGATGCAGGGCGAGTTCTGCTTGGCCTGCTCGAAGAGGTCGCGGACGCGGCTGGCGCCGACACCGACGAACATCTCGACAAAGTCCGAGCCGGAGATCGAGAAGAAGGGAACGCCGGCCTCGCCGGCGACCGCGCGGGCGAGCAGCGTCTTACCGGTGCCGGGAGGACCGTAGAGCAGCACGCCCTTGGGGATACGGGCGCCGAGCGCCTGGAATTTCTTCGGGTTCTCGAGGAACTCCTTGATCTCGTGCAGCTCCTGCACGGCCTCGTCGACCCCGGCGACGTCACGGAAGGTGATCTTGGGCGCGTCGACCGACATCCGCTTGGCCTTCGATTTGCCGAAATTCATCACCCGCGAGCCGCCGCCCTGCATCTGGTTCATCAGGAAGATCCAGAAACCGAAGAAAAGGACGAAGGGCAGGATGTAGGTGAGCAGCGAGAGCAGGCTCGAGCCGCCGGTGCCGTGCACGGTCGTCTTGACCTGGTTCTGGTCGATCAGGTTGAGCAGCGACTGCTCGGTGTTGGGCGGGTAGCCGGTGGAGAAGCTGTCCCCGTTGGTCCGCTTGACATCAAGCGTGTTGTCCTTGGTGTTGATCGAGATCTCTTCGATCTTGCCGGTCGCGATCAGACCGCCCTGCGCTTTCGAGCCGACGAGCTGGTTGTACGAAGGAGCCTCGGTGCTCGAGCCAGGGCTGATCACCCGCTGGGCGACGAAGGCAAGGATCACCACCAGCAGGATCGGAAAAGCCGCGCTCTTGAAAAAACGCCTCACAGGGAAAAATCAGCGTACCAGGGCAGTTTTGGCATCTAATCGCTCAACGCAGCCACGTGCGGGAGGTTGCGGTAGCGCTGCGCGTGGTCGAGGCCGTAGCCAATCGCAAAGCGATTGGGGATCTCGAAGCCGATGTAGCGCGGCGAGAGATCCACACGCAGGCGGTCGGGCTTGGTCAGCAGGGCGCAGACCTCGAGCGATGCCGGGTTACGCGCCCGCAGGTTGCGCATCAGGTACTGGAGCGTGAGACCCGAGTCGATGATGTCCTCGATGATCAGCACGTGGCGGCCTTCGATCGGCGCGTCAAGGTCCTTCATGATCCGCACCACGCCCGAAGAGTCGGTCTGCGAGCCGTAGCTGGATACCGCCATGAAGTCGATCTCACAGGGCACGCTGATGTTGCGCATCAGGTCGGCAAGAAAAAGCACAGCCCCCTTCAGCACGCCGACCATGAACAGATCACGCCCCTCGTACTCCTCGCTGATCTGCCGGCCAAGCTCAGCGACTCGCCGCTGCAGATCCTCACTGGAGACGAGGGTCTCGCCGATCTGAGAGTCGCTCACGCGCAGCAGTCTAGATACGACGGCGCCGATGGGACTCAAAAGCGGAGATATAGATCGCTTTGAGTCCCGTCAGTTGGCTTTTAGCGCTCCGCCCGCAGTACGCCCCGCTCGACCACCGCGCGGGTGCCGCCGCCCAGATCGAGCATCGCGGTGCCGGTGCGACGCAGGGCGGCGACCTCGTCGGCGTGGTTGGCGGCGCCGGGCACCGGGCGGCCGGCGGCGCCGTCGGCGAGCCGTTGCACGACCAGGCGGCGTAGAGCCGGCGCCAGCTCGCCCAACCGCTGCAAGGTAATCGTGCTGCGTCCCGACCCGTTGGAGCCGCCGAGCTCGGCATCGACGAGCGCGTCGAGCACCTCGGCCTCATCGCGCAGCAATTCCGCCGTGCGCAGGACGTTGCGGGCGGCCGCAGGGTGAATCTCGGCGAGCGCGGGGGCGAGCCGGTGGCGGACACGGTTGCGCGCGTAGCCCGACTCGGCGTTGGTGGGGTCGTCGCGCCATTCGAGCCCGTGCTCCTCGCAGTAGCTGGTCGTCTGCTCGCGGCTGAAGCCGAGCAGCGGCCGCACCAGACTGCCGTCGCGTGGGCGCATTCCCAGTAGAGCGCGGCGGCTGGGCGAGGAGGCGAGCCGATAGAGGATCGTCTCAACCTGGTCGTCGGCGGTGTGACCGGTGGCGATTACGGCCTGGCGAGGCAACGCCAGCTTTGCCGCCGCCGCGTAGCGGGCGTCGCGCGCCCACGACTGGAGGTTGCCGGGCCCCTCGGGGCGGCGAGGCCGCTCAATCTCAAGCCCGACCCCGAGCCGTGAGCAGAGCGCCTCGCAGTGGGCTTCATCGGCATCGGAATCGTCGCGCAGCCCATAGTTGACATGGAGGGCGGTGACCAGCTCGACACTGAGCAGCCGAACCGCGATATCCAGCAGGCACACAGAGTCCCGCCCCCCCGAGAGCATCGCCACCACCGGGACGCCGGGCTCGAGCAACCCCCCCTTGCGCACTTCCCCGGGCATTGCCTCGCTCGCCATCCGGTAAGTGTCGCGCGCCGCCGGTTCCGGTGCGCCTTTTACGGGCTATAGCCACATAAAGCGCACCGGAAGCGGAAGGATGCTGGGAGTCAGTTCGCGGTACGGACAATGAAGAGGGGCGTTGGTGTTGGGAAGCCTTTGAGGCTGACCTCGCCGATCGGCTCGAAGACGAGGTTGTCGCGGTCGCGGATCGCTTCGGTCACGTTGTCGGTGACCAGCACCTCTCCCGCCTGGGCGCGGGTGACGACGCGGTGGGCGAGGTTGACGTGGGTGCCGAAGTAGTCGCCGTCGCGGTAGACGGCGTTGGCGCAGTGGATACCGACGCGCGGCTGCGGGCGATCGGGCATGCGGGCCAACAGGGCGACCGCCCACTCGGTAAGCGAGGCCGGCTCGGGAGATACGACCATCACCTCGTCGCCGATCGTCTTCACGATCGTCGCCTCCGGCGGTAGCGTAGCTTCCACCGTCTCGACGAAGTTCTCAACCACGTCGAGCGCCTCCAGATCACCCTCCTCCTCGGTGTAGCGGGTGAATCCGGTGAGGTCGATGAAGCAGAGGGTGATCGGGACCTGGCCGAGGTGTGGCATCTCCTCGAGATCACTCTCCATGTGACCGATCACGTCCTGCTCGAGAAAGAAGCGCAGGTAGCGGGTGTGCAGGTAGTCGATCAGAGGCGAGGCGAGGGGAAGGATGTCGCCGGCCAGCTCCCCCATCTCCTCAGCCATCTCCAGCTCGGGAACGCCGTCGCGAATCAGCGGTTCGTGGACATAGAGATGGAAGAGGCGCACCTCGGCATCGGCGATGCGCCGCAGCGACTGGGCGTAGACACGGACGAGCTGCAGGAAGGCGACCAGCGGAAAGCCCGCGGCAAGCACCCGAGCGCAGTGGCGCAGGGCCTGCACGTCATGGGGAGTAAGCAACCGCTCCCGCTCCAGCGGGGTGCCGAGGATGACGAGGATGCGCTCGATCAGCTCCGGCTCGAGGCCGGTCTCAGCAGCTACGTCGGCGACTGTCATCTGCTCCTCGGGTTTGGGGAACAGGTCCTCGGTGAAGCCGAAGGCAAGCCTCCCCTCGCGGCCGGCGCGCTTCAGATCCTCGAGTGAGTGCCCGCGCTCGCGCATTCGCGCAACGACCCGGGCCTGGGCCGCGGCAGCGGCGGTCCAGCGCCCACGGCGCACCGGCACAACCTTTTCCTCCGCCCACCGTTTCAACGTGCCGGGCGAGACGCCGGCGCGGCGGGCGGCCTCGCTCAAGGAAATACGCTCATCCGCGGCCATCGGAGACCGAGGCTAGCCAGCGCAGGGGTCAGGACGATGAGTCGTGGGCCTGCAGAACCGCCTCGCCGTTCTCGCCGGTGCGAATGCGTATCGCCTCCTCGACCGGCAAGACGAAGATCTTGCCGTCGCCTACCTCGCCGCTGCGGGCGTGCTTGAGGATCGTTTCGACGATCAGGTCCTTGTCCTTGTCCTCGACGACCACCTCCAGCTTCAACTTCGGCCGCACGCTGCCGGTAAGGGTTGAGCCTCGATAGCTCTCGACGATGCCCTTCTGGCGGCCGGAACCCTTGGCCTCGACGACCGAGACGGACGGGAAGCCCTTATCGAGCAGCTCGATATGAATCGGCTCGAACGCCTCGTGGCGGACGAACGCCTCGATCTTCTTCACCTGCTTAATCCTGCCGGCATGCCCCCTCACCTTCTTTAGACGGGTGGAGAAAATCTGCCCGCCGAGCCTCTCGCGAGTGGCAATAGGGTGCGGCTTGATGCCCGCGCGCCTGCGCCCCACCGCTCCAATCGCCTCCGACGCCGTCCTGGTCGGGGACCCCGGCCGGGCCCTGCTGCTCGCCCAGGAGTTGCTGAGGGAGCCGAAGATGAGCAACCACGCCCGCGGCCTCTGGGGCTACTCGGGCGAGACCGCCGCTGGGAAGCGGCTGACGATCCAGGCCACCGGGATGGGCGGTCCGAGCGCGGCGCTGGTCCTTGGCGACCTTGCAAAGCTCGGGGTGCGGCGGGCGCTGCGGGTGGGAACCTGTGTTGCGGTCGAAGGCTCCTGCCGACTCGGTGAGCTGCTGCTGGTTACCGAGGCGGTCGCAGCAGGAGGAAGTGCCACTTCACTCGGGGTCGCCGCCGGCAAGACCGTGCGACCGAGCACGGCGTTGACTGAGCGTTTGCGAGCGGCACTCGGCGAGGACGGCCGCGGGGGCGCGGTCGCCAGCTTCGACGCTCACCCGGCGGAGCAATCGTCGCCCGACGGCATCGTCGCCGCCGACATGCAGACCGCGATGCTGCTGGCTCGCGCCGGTTCGCTCGAAATCGAGATCGCGGCGCTTTTGATCGTCACCGAGTCGGCTGACGGAGAGCGCCTCGACAAGGACCGGCTGGAGCGGGCCGAGAAGCTGGCGGGACGAGCTGCCGTGGCCGCACTCTCAGGCTGAGGTCGAGAGTTAGTCTTCGTCGTTATCGCGCTTTTCGGCGCTGACCCGGCGACGAATATCGCCGATATCCCGGCCGATGCGGTCGATCTGGTCCTCGACCTCTTCGAGACGCTGCGAAAACGAGCGCAGGCGCCGCTCCAACCGCTCGACGTCGCCGGCCGAGGGCAGGTTGAGTGCGCTCATCGCCGCGTGCTGGGCATCGAGCGCCTTCTCGCGGGCACCAAAGGCCGCCGAGACCGCGTTCTCGAGCACCTGACTGTCGAGCAGAGCTTGGGCAAACTCGCCGATCGCCTGCTCGCTGCGCGCCCGCAGACCGTCTGGGTCGTCGTACTCCATTGACGTCAGCTTAACCGGCGCATCCGGCAGGCCTGAAATCCTGCTGCCCTGCAGGCATGAGACGAACGTTGATTAAGGGCGTGTTGGGGGCGGGGACAAGCCGTTGCGTACCCCTGGGCAAGCCAGTAGCTTGGTCGAGCCTGTTGCGCAGGGAGGGAGCGGAATTGGCCTGCACGATCCGTGCCACCGGGTATAGGGACGCCGTCGCATGAGAAACAAGCTCGCACTGACCATAGCCCTGGCTAGCTTCGGCGTCGTCACGGCGCTCGGCGTCGGCTTTGCTGGCGCCGATCAGCTTTCCGGTGCTGAAGCGACGGAAACGACCACCCCGCTCACAACCGTTCCAGCCGTCCCGTCTGCGACCAAGCCGGCCTGCGCCAACGAAGTCGACGACGATGCCGACGGACTGGTCGATAGCGAAGATCCCGACTGCGCCTCGCCGGCAGATGCCACCGAGGAACCAGAAGCCTCGACGGGCACCAGCATCGAAGCCCCGGCAGCGCCTGCCGAATCGACACCGCCCCTGACCCCAGATGGTGGCGTCAAGAAGGGCGCGACGATCAACGGCGGCAGCCTTCACGACGGCGTCAGCCGCAACGAGAGCATCGGCGACAGCAGCGGCGGAGGCAGCACTTCCGGCGGTGGAGTCACCGCCCCCAGCGCAACGGCAGGCGTTCAGCCGCCACCGGAGAACGCCAACGGCGGCTCGGCGGCCTTTACCGACGGCGGCTCCCCCACCACCGCCAACCCGACCGCCACGATCGCCCCCTTCGGGCCGGCCCCGATCGGCGTCCCCAACTTCGTCATCGACTCCTTTGAGATCCCCCCCTTCCTCCTGCCGATCTACCAGGCCTGCGGAACCGAGTACGGGATTCCCTGGGAGGTGCTCGCATCGATCAACAAGATCGAGACCGGGTTCGGCACCAACCTCAACGTCTCCAGCGCCGGCGCGGTCGGCTGGATGCAGTTCCTCCCCTCGAGCTGGGAAGCATTCGGGGTGGACGCCAACGGGGATGGGCGCAAGGACCCCTACAACCCGGTTGACGCGATTTGCGCCGCAGCCCACTACCTCAAGCTCAGCGGCGGCACGAGTGACCTCTACAACGCGATCCTCGCCTACAACCATGCCGACTGGTACGTCGAAGAGGTGCTGCTCTACGCACGGGCCTACGGGAAACTTCCCTCCGACCTGGTCGGCTCGCTGACTGGCCTCACCGAGGGCGCGCATTTCCCGGTCGCCGCGGACGCCAGCTACGCCGACGACATTTCCGCCCGCGAGGCGCTGAAGCGGGCCAGGCCCGGCGCACGCGATAGCTACGGCAATGCCGCCGACGTGATCTCCTCTTCCCCAACCCGGCGCGGGATCAACATCTTCGCCGCCGAGGACGCTCCCGTCGTTGCGGTCAACGACGGCGTGATTGAGAAGATCGGCGACTCTCCGGAGCTCGGCCGCTACGTGGTGCTTCAGGATGCTTACGGCAACCGCTTCACCTACGCCCAGCTGGGGAAGATCGTACGCGACCACCGCACGGTCGTGATGCCGAGCGGCAAGGAGAAGCGGGTTCCGATCGACAGTCAGAACCTGCGACCCCGCCTCTTCGCACTGCCCGAGAGAGCGAATGCCGCTCAGACCGAAGCGCAGCCCCAGGATGAAGCAGCGACGATCCAGCGGGACGGAACCCTAAGGGTCGGGTCGAAGGTTATAGCTGGCACGGTTCTGGCTCGTATCGGCGGCGGCGAAGACGGAATCGACCCCCACATCAACTTCTCGATCCGGCCGGCCGGGAAAGGCGCCCCGAGGATCGACCCGAAGCCGATCCTGGACGGCTGGAAGCTGCTCGAGGCGACCGCGATCTACCGCGCCCAGGGCAAGAATCCGTTCGCCGAGGACCTCAGCGGCGCCGGCGTTCTGCTGCTCTCCAAGGAGGAGCTGCAGAGGCGAGTTCTCGCCGATCACAACCTCTCGATCTACGAATGCGGTCGCGAAGACATCGCCAGCGGCCAGATCGACCGGCGCGTCCTGGCGATGCTCGAGTACGCCGTCTCCAAAGGCTTCAGGCTGACGATCACGGCGCTGAAGTGTGGTCACAGCTTCCTCACCACCTCCGGCAATGTCTCCGAGCACAGCACCGGCGACGCGGTCGACATAGCCGTGATCGACGGGGTGCCGGTGACCGGGCATCAGGGCCCGGGGACCCTCACCGACGAGTTGATCAAGACGGTGCTGCAGCTGCAGGGCACCATGCATCCTCATCAGGTGATCTCGCTCGAGGACCTGTCTGGGGAAACAAGCTTTGCCCTCGCCGACCATTACGACCACGTCCACGTCGGCTACCACCCACTGAGCGGAGCGTTCGACCAGCAGTTCGAAGCCCTCCTGAAACCGGATCAGTGGCAGCGGCTCACCGAACAGCTGGGCAGGATCGACAACCCGCAGGTGCCGACCGCACCCTCGAAGTACGCACTGCCCGATAAGCAGGGCAAGAGCGGCAGCAGCGGTCAGCCCCGCGGCGACTGAGCTTCTAGAAGAATCGGGTCTTTGACCCAGCTCTTCGGATTCGCGCAACTCGACTTTGCCGGCACGCTCCTCGTCGCGGACGGTCGCTACGTGCTTCGCGAGGGCGACAACGAGCGGGTGCTGGTGATCGAAACGCTCGGCGCCCCGCCTGCCCCGCGCCGCCGGCGGCGGCGTCCGCGAGACGCCGACGGCGATGCGATCCCGGAGACCCTGCCGCTGACTCGTGCCACCGTGGTGCGCGCCTCCGAGCGTTTTGCAGGCACCGAGGAGGCCAGCGACTGGCTGCAGGGGGCCGTCGCGACCGAGGCGGCGATCGACAGCCTGGTCGACGAAGCGATCGACCTGGTCAACCGCGCACTCCATGCGCACGGGGTGGCAAGCGGCGATCCCCACCTGCAGGCGTTGACGCCGCGGCTGGCGGTTGCAACCCGGCTCGGCTACGGCAGCGGCGAGGAGGTTGCCGACAGCAGCTTCAGCGCAGCGCGCGAGGTCGACGTCAGGACCGGCGGCACCGCCACGCGACGTCAACAACGAGCCGAGGAATTGCGCCCGCAGGAGCGCCTCGCTGCCGTGCTGGGAGGGCGCGAGCGCTTCGATGTCTGCGAGACGCTGGTGCTGCGCGCACGCGCCGACCTCGACGCCGGCCGCACGCGCGAGGCGGCCCTGCAGCTAAGGGTCGGCCTCGAGGCGCTGCTTGCCGAGCTGAGCGGGGCCTTGAACGACCCCGGACACGAGGAAGATATGGCGACGCTCGGCTCCCGACGCCACGAGGCCGGCGAGCTGGCAAACCAGGCCCTGGGTGGCGATTTGAACGCCGAGCAGACGCAGAGCGTGGGCGAGCTGGTCGAGACCTGCGAGCGAGTCCTGCGTCGTCGCCGGGTGCTGCGGGGGTAGCGGTTGGTCTTTGGGGTGGTGGTGGGTCTTTGGGGTGGTGGTGGAGCCTCCCCGACAGCTCCCGTTGTACGGAAGCTTCGAGCGGCAGCGAGAGATGGAAGCTTCCAAAGCTTCGCCGCCGAACCGATTTCGGAAAAGCTTCAGCGAAAGAGGGCGCTTCGGGGAGGCGCCCTTTGAAGCTCGTGGCGCTTCGTGGGGTGATGGCGGGTGCGCCTCTGCGGGAATGTCGCCGAAGGCGCGGAAATGCAATCCGGTTTCTGCGCGGCGAAGCCGCGCTCTTCATCTGGAGCTAAGCGCCCGCAAAGCGGGCGCGTGCGACCAAATTCCCGCAGAGGCGCACCCGCCATCACCCCACCCAGCCCTCGGATCAACCCCTAGAGGACCAAGCGCCGAAAGACGACCCCGTCGAGCAGAGAATCGGCGATCTCGTGCGCTTCGGCCAGCTCGACCCCGACAACCGATGGGACTCCGATCACGGTCAGGCCCGCCGCGCGCGCGGCAGCCACCCCGGTCGGCGAATCCTCCAGGGCGACCACGGAGGGGCCGGCCTTGACGCCGAGCCGCCGGCAGGCCTCCAGATAGGGATCCGGGGCCGGCTTGGGCGCGGCCACGTCGTGGGCGCTCAGAACCACGTCGAAGCGATCGGCAAAGCCGACGATCTCCAGCGAGCGCTGCACGAAGACCAGCGGTGAGTTGGAGACGAGGCCGATCGGCGTGCCGCGCTGCTTCAGGGCGTGGAGCAGCTCAGCTGCGCCGACCATCGCCTCGACGCCGCGCTCGAGCTCGAGGACAACCAGCTCATTGAGCTCCTCGATCAGATCCAGGGCTCGCCCAGGTTCGTCTAGGCGCCGCTCGAGGATGCCGCCGGCAATCTCGGCCGAGGTGCCGACCAGCTCCCGCTTGTGCTCGGCCGTGAACTCGGCCCCACGCCGCTCGAAGAGGTCCTGCTCGGCCCTGGTCCAAACCGACTCCGTGTCGAGAAGCAGGCCGTCGTTGTCGAAAACGACGGCGTCGGGCAAGGGCATCTCCATCGCGCCCCAGCATATGGTTGTGCGGTGCCATTCCACGTCGAGGTCAGCTCCCCCCTTCACCACGCCCGGGTCTTCAATGTCGAGGACATCGAGCTGCAGCGAATCCTCGGCCTCTGGCTCAGCAACCAAATCTTCGAGCTGGGCGAACAGGAGTGGGAACCGCGCGAGAGCAAGCTGACGATCCTCGAGGGGAAGCAACTCGAAGGCCCAGACCTCGCCTTCGGCCAGGGTTGGTCGAATGCGTTGCGCTCTGCCACGGACGTGACCGCGCAGATGATCGAGGCGGCGGAGACCCGCGCGCCCCTACCGGACGTCATCACGGTCGAGGCGGAGTCGGTGGACGCCGCCGTGGCGGCGATGTCCTCAGCTGGCAGCGCCGAGCCGATCGAGTGGTCCGAGGCGCGGGCGCGGATCGACGGCCGCGACCCAGCGGTCGCGGCCGTGATCGTGGTCCTCAGACCGGCTGGGACTGCCCCGCGGCAAAGCTGACTGCGGATCCGCGCGGAACCACCAGTACCGGCTGACTTGCGGTCTCGACCGCGTAGTCACTGGCGGCGCTGAGGGTTACCTTGCCCGCCGGCGACTCCGGCCGCGAGCCGACCACGAGCAGGTCGATCGGTCCGCTGCCGTGCTCGGCGACCGTGGCACCAAGCGCAGCCGCAAGGCTCTCGGCGGTGTCCCTTGCCGCCGCATCGCCCTCGTCGATGACACCAACCGTGTTGACGCTGACCGAGGGGTTGGAGCGCAGGCCGGCCGGGGCGATCGCAATCGCCGCCGGGCCGCCCAGCAGCAGTTTGTGCGCGGGGATCCCGGGCTTGACCGTGCCGGGAGCCGTGCGGTACTCGGAGCCGAAGACGATCACGTCGGCGCCCTCGCGCTCAGCCAGTTCGGTCAGGCCGACACTGGTGCCGGCGTTGACGACGACGTGGCGAGCCATGTCCGGAGCGCCAACCGAGGCCGCCCCACGCTCGAGCAGCGCTGCCGCCTCTTTCTCTTCCAGTGCCCCGCCCTGGGAGTGGCGAACGTAGGCGAGCGAGAGCTCAGCGCCCGAGTAGGCGAGCAGCCGGCCGAGGGCCAGGGCGTCGCGGTCGTTGTCGGTGTCGTCGTAGGAAACGATGATCTTCAGGGCCATCGGTGTTCTCCTTTGTTCGGATTCGAAGTTCGAACCGATAGTGGCACCAACGTTTCATTAGCACAACTGATGTTGCTTATCGGTGAGATAAGCTTTTCTTATGCTCAACGCCAGCCGCCTCAATGTCTTTAGCGAGGTCGTGGCGCGCGGTTCCTTTTCGGCCGCTGCCGATGCCCTCTCCTATTCCCAATCGGCCGTCTCGCAGGCGATCGCCACCTTGGAGGGAGAAGTCGGCGTCTCGCTGATCGAGCGCAACCATGGCGGTGTCCGCCCGACCGCGGCAGGTGCGGCGCTGGCCGGGCACGCCAACGGAATCCTGGCCCGCATGGAGACAGCGGAGACGGAGATCGCCGCGATCCTCGCCGGCCGCGGGGGACGGCTGCGGACGGCATCCTTCCCCACCGCCGGGGCAACGCTAATGCCGCAGGCAATCGCTGCCTTCCGCGCCTCCCACCCTGGGGTCGACGTGACCCTCGCCGAGGGGGAGCCGGAGGAGATCGCCCCACGCCTGCGAGAAGGTGAGTTCGACCTGGTGCTCCTCTTCGAGTTCGAGGGGGCGGCAGAGCGGCTCGGCGCGGGAATGAAGCGCTTCGAGCTGCTCGACGATCCGCTGCAGCTTGCCCTGCCCAGCGACCATCCCCTGGCCGACCGCAAGCGGCTGACGCTCGCGGATCTGCGCGAGGAGTCATGGATACAGACATCGACCGCGAGCCCCTGCGCGAGGCACGTGGTGCGCTCCTGCCACGCCGCGGGGTTCGAGCCCCGCATCTCCTTCGAGAGCGACGATTACCAAACGGTGCAGGGTCTCGTCGCCGCCGGCGTGGGGGTTGCGCTGATTCCGAAGCTGGCGCTCTCGACGATCCGACCCGACATTCGGGTCCGTGCCCTGCACCCGCAGAGCCCGGTGCGAAAGGTCTTCGCCGCCACGCCGCGCGCCGCCGCGGTGACTCCAGCGGTGGCAACCATGCTCGACGTTCTGCGTGACGCCTGCCGCGCCCACCACGAGAGCGCTAACTGAGCGGGACCAGCGGCCCACAAACGGGAACCGCCCCCGAGGAGAGGCGGGGGCGGTTCCGTTTGCTGGTTGTCGAATTGCCGAGCCCGAGCCGGGCTCGGCCGGGGTTGCCCGAGCTAGCCGGCCCCACCGGCAGCCGGCGCGGGCGCCGACGCTGGGATCCCGGCGGGGTAGCCGAGGGAGGGAACGTCGGACGGGTAGACCTCGTGGCCGTGGACGGCGATGTCGCCCTCCTCCATTTCCGCCTCGCTCATCCGCAGCGGCACGAACAGACCGACCAGCTTGAGCAGGATGAACGTGCCGATCGCCGAGAACCCGATCACCCATGCGGCCGTGTACGCCTGCACCCAGAGGAGGTGCAGCCCGCCGCCGGAGATCAGACCTTCGTGTTCGCCGGCCATCAGGCTGTTGGCGAAGATCCCGACCAGGAGGCCGCCGGCAACCCCGGCGAACCCGTGCGTATAGACCACCCCGAGCGTGTCGTCCACGTTGCGGAAGGGACGGACGCGACTGAGGTAGTTCAACGCGAGGTAGACGAGCACCGAGGCGACGACGCCGATGATGATTGCCCCCCAGCCGTTGACGAACCCGGCGCCGGGGGTGATCGCGACGAGGCCGACGATCATTCCGTTGACGCTGCCGATCAGGCTCGGCTTGCGGCCGGTGATGTAGTCGAGGGCAACCCAGACGAGGAAGGCGACCGCGGTACAGAGATTGGTGTTGAGCACCGACGCGGAAGCGACTTCGCCAGCGCTGTACCAATCACCGCCGTTGAACCCGTTCCAGCCCATCCACAGCAGCCCGGCTCCAACCGCGACCATCGCCAGGTTGTTCGGCGCGTCGACCTCGCGATCGCGCTGCAGCCGTGGTCCGATCACGGCGGCGGCGACAAATCCCGAGACTCCCGCCGCGAGATGGATGACATAGCCGCCGGAGTAGTCGAGGGCGCCCTGCTGGGCAAAGAAGCCACCGCCCCAGATCGTGAACGCGTTGATCGTGTAGACGAGCAGAGTCCAAAGGGCAACGAAGGGGATCCAGGCCTTGAAATTGAAACGCCCGAGCACGGATCCGAGCATAAGGATCGGCGTGATTGCCGCAAAGACGATCTGGAAGTAAGCCAGCGTCGACATCGGGAAGAGGAATTCTTCTTCCGGCAGATCACCGATGCGCGCCTGTTCCAGCAGGCTGTGGCTGTTGAGGATCGCGCCTGGCTTGCCCCACATGTTGCCGAAGAAGCCGCTGGTGGCCCCAAAGATGTGCATCGGATCCCCGAAGGCCATTTTGAAGCCGACGAGCACCCAGAGGATGAGCACGATCGCGAAGGCGACAAACGCCATCATCATCGAGTTCACAGACCAACGCTTCTGCATAACACCGCCGTAGAGGACGACCAGGCCCGGAATGCTCATCAGGCCTACCAGGGTCGCGGCGGTGAGCTGCCATGAATTGGCGCCTTCGCTCAACCATTCCATTTGTTCGATGCTTCCTTTCGAGTTGCGGGCCAAGATGAGCCGGCACATCCAGACAAAACGACCCCAGCCGGCACAGTGCGCCCAATTGGACTTGGCTAGACCCTTTCGTTAAGCCGGCAGAACGACTACGTACGAGTGTCTAAAGATCGGGGCGAATTGTTCGCCCCGGTGGCGATACCGCCCCTGTGAGCGGGCACTAAGCTGCCGCCATGCCTCTGGAAGGACACTACGAACGACAGACCACGCCGCTCTACAAGCTGAGCTCGCGGGAGTTGAAAGCGGCCTTCGGGGCCCTCGCCGTGACGCTCATCGCCCTGGCGGCGATCATCGCCGCCACGGTCGGCGACAATCGCCCAGGGCCCGCGATGGGCTGCATCAGGTCGCACGTCGCCGGCATCGTCGGCTCCGAAACGATCAGCGCCTGCGGCCAAGAAGCGGTCGCGGTCTGCACCCGCGCGTCGACCTTCACCGGCGCCAGGGCGGAGACGATCGTCTCCGATTGCAAGACGCAGCGCGTCGAGTTCTAAGCCGCACCGACGGGGCACGGTGGTCGGCGCATCTAGCTCAGCGCCACCAGCAGTGCCCGCAGCTCGCTGTCGACCTCGCCCTCCAGCTTCAGCACTGCGTCGCCGTCATATGCCGTCGGGCCCTTGGTGACAATCGCCACCTTGCCGCCGCCTTCAAGGGTTACAGCGGGAAGGCTGGCCACGGGGTACACGGCTAGTGACGAGCCAACGCAGATCAGCAACTCGGCTCCTTCTGCCAACTCCTGGGCGCGACGCATCGCCAGCTCGGGCAGCATCTCGCCGAAGAGCACGACGTTGGGCTTGACCGGGCCGCCGCAAGCAGCGCAAAGCGCAACGCCATCGGCGTCGAAGAGCGGGTCCATCTGGTCAAGGCCATACACGACGTCGCAGCGCCGGCAGGATGAAGTCTCGATCGAGCCGTGCACCTCAACCACGTTGCGCGACCCGGCGACGCGGTGCAGGCGATCGATGTTCTGCGTGATCACGCCTTCGATCAAGCCAACCCGCTCGAGCTCGGCAAGCGCCTCGTGAGCCGCGTTCGGCCGCTTGTCACCAAGCGACTGGAAACGCGGCCGGTAGTAGGACCAAAAGCGCGCCGGATCGCGCTCGAAGACGTCGATATGGGCGACCTCCATCGGATCGACGTTCGCCCACAGCCCGGTCTCGGGCGTGCGGAAGTCGGGTATCCCCGACGGCACCGAGACCCCGGCCCCGGTCAGGGCGACGGTCGAGCCCGACCCCCGGATCAGCTCCGCCAGTCGCTCAACCGCGGCCGATGGGCCTGAAACGTGACCTATCGACACGTTTCAGGCCCGTCGACGGCTACTTGCCGCTCCACTTCGGGGTGCGCTTGCCGAGGAAGGCGCCGATGCCCTCTTTGGCGTCCTCACTGCGGAAGGCGGTGGCGAAGGCCTGCTTCTCGGACTCGATGCCCTCGTCGAGGTCGCCAGCGTCGGAGACCAGCTTGATCTGCTCGACCGCGACCGGCGCTTGAGCCGCCAGCTTGCGGCCCCACATCAGTGCCGTCTCGAACAGCTCGTGGTCGGGGACGACGCGGTTGACGAGGCCGGATTCGAGCGCCTCGCCGGCGAGGATCGCGTCGCCGACCAGGTTCATCTCCAGGGCCTTGTTGGGGCCAACCAGGCGCGGCAGACGCTGGGTCCCGCCGAAGCCGGGAATGATCCCGAGCTTGACCTCTGGCTGGCCGAAGACGGCGGCCTCGGCGGCGATCCGCACGTCGCAGGCCATCGCCAGCTCGCAACCGCCGCCGAAGGCGAGCGCGTTGACGGCGGCGATCGTCGCCACTCGCGACTGGCCGAAATCGCGCAGCAGCGCGTGGGCGGTGTGGATCAGCTCCTCGCCGCCGCCCTCGTCCATCTGGGTGAAGGCCTTGATGTCGGCGCCGGCGGAGAACACGATCGGGACCGAGGAGGCGATCACCATCGCCCCCACTCCGTCGCTCGCCTTGACCTTCTCCCAAACCGTCTTCAGGTCGCGGATCACGTCGGGCGAAACGGCGTTCATCGGCGCGTTGGCGAGCCAGGCGATCGCGACCTCGCCGCGGGTCTCCAGCTTCACCGTGTCTGCCTGCTCGCCCTCGTCGGGCTGCGGGTAGGCGTAGAAGCCCTGGCCTGAGGCCATTCCGAGGCGCCCCTGGGCAACGAGCCGCCGCAGCAGTAGCGGCGGGGCGAAGCGGTCGCCATGGCGCTCCTGCAGGCCCTCCATGCGCTCGAGCACGACATCGAGGCCTTCGATGTCGGCTTTCCAGAACGGGGGCAGCAAGCCTTTGCGCGGGTCGAGGCCGGCGCCGGTCATCATTCCGACGTCGATATCGCGGATCGAGCAGACGCCCTCCTCGACCAGCAGGCAGGACTCGATCAGGGCACGACAGGTGAAGAGGGCGAACAGCTCGTCGGCGTCGGGGGCGGCATCCCCGGGGACGTTGTTCTCGCCGTCCTTGAAGAAGCCCTCGCCACCGGACTTGGCGCCGAGCTTGCCGTCGGCGACCAGGCCCTGCAGGCCTCTGTGGACGTAGAAGCTCTCGCCGTATGACTCGCGGAGATGCTCAGCGGTATGCAGCGCGATGTCGAGCCCGAGCAGATCAGCGAGCAGGAAGGGGCCCATCGGGGTCAGGTTGGCACCGGCGATCGCCTCGTCAATCGCCTTCACCGAGAGCCCTTGCTCCTCCTGGGCGCGCCAGATCTCACCCATCGTTGCCATCAGGATGCGATTGACGACGAAGCCCGGCACCTCGCCGCAGACGATCGGCTGCTTCTTGATCGCCTGGGCAAAGTTGTAGGCGACGGTGGCGGTCTCCTCGGAGGTGTCCTCGCCGGCGATCACCTCTACAAGCGGCATGATCGAGGCCGGATAGAAGAAGTGGAAGCCCACGACCTTGTCGGGGCGCAGCGTCGCTTCCCCCATCTCGGTGATCGAGAGCGAGGAAGTGTTGGAGGTGAGGATCGCGTGGCCCGGCGTCGCCGCGTCGAGCTCACGGAAGACGGCCTGCTTGATCTCCATTCGCTCCGGCACTGCCTCGACGACGAAGTCGACGTCACCGAACTCCTCATAGGTGGTGGTCCCGATGACCCGTCCCATAACCTCGGCCAGGCGGGCGTCAGCCTGCTCCTGGGTCAGCTTCTCCTTCTTGACCAGGCGGGCGAGCTGGCCCTCCGTGACCGCGCGCGCCTTCTCGACGGCGGCATCGACGAACTTCTGGTCGATGTCCTTGACGACGACGGGAATGTCGGCGGCGGCGATCGCCTGGGCGATCTCACCACCCATGGTGCCGCCGCCGACGACGGCGGCCTTGGATACGAACATTGGCTTGGTTCCTCCGGAGGGTTTGGGGGCCGGCGAAGGCTATAGGCAGCCCGATTTCGGGGGCGTACCTGACCTTAATCCCACCCCATAGGCGGGCAAGGTCAGCCACTCACCTTCAGATCGGGTGTTTTCTGCCGATAAGGATCTTTCATGTTTCGGCGGGTGGCGATTCTCTCGGGCGCGTGCGCCTGCCTCGCGGTCGGGATGACCAGCGGCGCCGGCGCAGCCGCGCCGCAGGCGACCCTGCTGCCCGGCGGGCGCGCCGTCGCGCCGGCCTCGGCGCCGCCCGCAGTCAAGGCGATGATCGAAGCGGCGAATCGAATCCGCCACCGCCCCTATCGCTGGGGCGGCGGTCATCGCGCCTGGCGCTCGCGCGGCTATGACTGCTCCGGCTCGGTCAGCTTCGTCCTGCACGCCGCCGGCCTGCTGGAATCGCCGCTGGACTCGACCGGCTTCATGCGCTGGGGCGGCGGCGGAGCGGGCAGCTGGGTGCGGATCTACGCCAACCATGAGCACGTCTTCGCCGTTGTCGCCGGCCTGCGCTGGGACACTTCGATGACCGACGACGGGGACCGCAGCGGCCCCGGTTGGAGCGAATACATGCGCTCAGGACATGGCTTCCGCCTCCGCCACCCGCTTGGCCTGCTCCAGGCAATCCCCGCCACATAGTCGCGCTCCTAAGGCGTAACGCGTTCAGGACGGATTACGACTGCAGCGCGTTACACCAGTTTTCCGACCAGGCGACAGGCGGTACAAGCCCTCCCTGCGATCCTTGTACCCGAGTACAAAGGCATCTTTGAGCCAGTGCCATTAGGCTCTTTTGGCTCTTTACTTAGGGAGTTTGACCGGTAACCGACCGTGCCCCCGGCGGGCGCGATGCCAAGCGAGGGACGACCAGAGCGATGACCCGTATCCGCCAGCAGAACGTGACCGCAGCGCAGTGGAGCTCCAACGGAGGGGCGATCGGCGCGATCGACCTGACCCTGCCCGAGAACGACGCCTTCGGGGCCAACGTCTTCTCGATCGTCGCCCAGCGCGAACGGCTGCCCGGCGACGTCTTCGAGAAGCTGCAATCGGCGCTGGAGAGCGGCGAGGCGATTGACGCCGACACCGCCGACGCGGTCGCCAGCGCGATGAAGGACTGGGCCCTCGAGAAGGGCGCCACCCACTTCACCCACGTCTTCCAGCCGCTGACCGGCTCCACCGCCGAGAAGCACGACTCCTTCTTCGAGCCCGCCGGCGAAGGCAAAGCGCTGGCCGGCTTCTCCGGCAAAGAGCTGATCCAGGGCGAGCCCGATGCCTCCTCCTTCCCCACCGGCGGCGTTCGCGCCACCTTCGAGGCCCGTGGCTACACCGCCTGGGATCCGACCAGCCCCGCCTTCGTGCTGGAGAACCCGAACGGCACGCTGCTCTGCATCCCCACCGCCTTCGCCTCCTGGACCGGGGAGGCGCTGGACGCGAAGATCCCGCTGCTGCGCTCGATGGATGCACTCTCCGGTGCCGCGATCAAAGCCCTGGCGCTGCTCGGCGACACCGAGAGCAAACGCGTCTTCACCACGGTCGGGCCCGAGCAGGAGTACTTCCTGATCGACGAGCAGTACTTCTTCGAGCGTCCCGACCTGATCTCGACCGGGCGCACGCTGTTCGGCGCCAAGCCGCCGAAGGGCCAGGAACTCGACGACCACTACTTCGGCACGATCCCCGAGCGGGTCCTCGCCTTCATGATGGATTCCGAACTGGAGATGCGCAAGCTCGGCATCCCGGTCAAGACCCGCCACAACGAGGTGGCGCCGGGGCAGTACGAGATCGCGCCGATGTTCGAGAACTCCAACGTTGGCTCCGACCATCAGCAGCTGCTGATGCGAACCCTGGAAAACACCGCCCGCCGCTACGGTCTGGTCTGCCTGCTGCACGAGAAGCCGTTCGCCGGCATCAACGGCTCGGGCAAGCACAACAACTGGTCGATGGGGACCGACACCGGCTCCAACCTGCTCGAGCCCGGCGACACGCCGGCCGACAACGTCCACTTCCTCTTCTTCTGCGCGGCGGTGATCCAGGCCGTCAACAAGCACCAGGGCCTGCTCCGTGCCTCGGCCGCCGACATCGGCCAGGACCATCGCCTCGGCGCCAACGAGGCGCCGCCGGCGATCATCTCGATCTTCCTCGGCTCGGAGCTGGAAAAGGTCTTCGATGCGATCGCCAGCGGCGAAGGGGACCCGCACACGCCAGCCTCCTTCCTCGACCTCGGGGCAACGGTGCTGCCGCCCCTGCCCAAGCACGGCGGCGACCGCAACCGCACCTCGCCCTTTGCCTTCACCGGCAACAAGTTCGAGTTCCGGGCGCTGGGCTCGAGCATGTCGCTCGCCTTCCCCAACACGGTGCTGAACACGATCGTCGCCGAGGCGATCGACGACCTCGCCGGCAAGCTGGAGGCGAAGACAAGCGGCGGCATGGACGTCGCCGAGGCCGTGATCGAGGTGGTCAAGGACTCCTACTCCGCCAACAAGCGGATCTGTTTCGGCGGCGACAACTACTCCGAGGAGTGGCACGCCGAGGCGGAGCAGCGCGGGCTGAAGAACCTGCGCACCACCCCGGACGCGCTGCTCGAGGTGCTGGCGGACGATTCGATCGCCGCCTTCGAGAGCTACAGCGTGCTCTCCAAGCGAGAGCTGGAGTCACGCTTCGAGGTCTGGATCGAGCAGTACGCGCTGCGGGCCAATATCGAGGCGGAGACGACCTTCTCGATCGCCAAGACGATGATCCTGCCGGCAGCCCTGCGTCACTTGGCGCTGATCAATGAGGCCGGCATGGCGGCGATGGCAACGGAGGTGAGGGAGCTAGTCGACAACCTGGTTGGCGCTCTCAATCAGCTCGAGGCGGCTAACGCCGACCCGGACCTCGAGGGTCTTGACTGGGCGAAGTTCGCTCGCGACGAGCAGCTGACCAAGAGCCTTGCGGTGCGCGAGGCAGCCGACAAGCTGGAGAAGGTCGTCGCCGACGACTTCTGGCCACTGCCGAAGTACGAGGAGATGCTCTTCATCAAGTAGCGCTCGGTGGGGAGATCCCGGTCATGACCGGGATCTCCTTCTCGCTTGGCTTGTTTGGGCTCAGCCGACGCTGGCGCAGATGGCGAAGACGCGCAGGTCGATCGAGGTGTCTAGTGAGGTCGAGTTGTTGAAGAGCTGGACTGACCAGCCTGTGCCGGTGCCGTTGGGCCCGCTGAGCGAGATCGTGACCTGGCGCTGCTGGCCGTTCTGCCCTTCGTTGGTGCCGAGGTCGGCACCGCCGCCGATCGCTCGCTTGCCGGTAGGGCATGGGACCGTCTTGACTTCGCTGAGGCCGCGCATGCCGCCGCTGTTCACGATGAAGACTTCTTTGAAGGTCTGGCTGACGACCTCATAACCGGACACGCCAGCGGCGCCAGTCGCCCCTTTGTCGCCTTTGTCCCCCTTCTCGCCTTTGGGGCCTTTCGCTCCCGTGGACCCTTTGGGACCGGTCGCTCCCTTTGGGCCAGCCGGCCCCGGGGGGAGCGAGCCGAAGAGCTTGCAGGTCACCTTCTTGCCGCTGAGGACTTTGGTCGGGCACTTGACCTTTACCTTTCCGGCCTTCGAGCTGGTTGCGGCTACGGCAACGCCGGTCACGGCGACAACAGCGATCAGGATGGCGGCAATCGACAGCGTGCGGCGAGGGCGGGAAGGGCTGGACATCGTCACTCCTCCGGTCGGGTTCAACCGCCCGCTACCCGCTTAAAGACGACCTAATCGCGGTCGCAGGCAGGCGAGGTACCCGCGGGGCAGGACTCGCATCTCCAGGCCTCCGCGTGGGGAAAGCGTGGGCATCTGGCGCACCGTCATCGTGCGGCCGGGCATCGCATCGAGCCGCAGCCGCTGGAGCAGCATCGTCGCCACCAGCTTCACCTCGATCTGGCCGAAGCGCTTGCCGATGCAGATGCGGCGGCCACCACCGAAAGGAACGTAGGCGCCCCGCGGCAGTGCCGCCTTGCGCTCACGGGTGAAGCGCTCGGGGATGAACGCCTCGGGCTCGGGGAAGACCTCGGGAATGCGGTGGCTGGCCCAGGAGCAGTAGTTGACGTAGGCGCCACGAGGGACGCTGTGGCCGTTGAACTCGAAATCGCGCACCGCTCGCCGCGGACCGATCCAGGCCGGCGGGTAGAGGCGCAGCACCTCGTCGAGGACCATGTCGAGATATGGCATCTCGCGCTCGAGCCGCTCGATGTCGGGAACAGCGCCGTCGAGCACCTGGTCCTGCTCCTCGCAGAGCTTGGCGAGGACCTCGGGGTGGCGGGCCAACTCGTGCATCATGAAGGTGAGCGTCGAGGTCGAGGTGTCGTGGCCAGCGAACATCAGGGTCATCACCTGGTCGCGCACCTCTTTGTCGGTGAAGCCCTCCCCCGCCTCGTCGCGCACCCCGAGCAGCAGGCTGAGGATGTCCATCTTCTCCGGGTCTGGATTGCCGCGGCGCTGCTTGATCTCGGCGTAGACGATCTCGTCGAGCACGGCGCGCGAGCGCACCATCTTCGACCAGGGCGAGCCGGGGCCGCGCAACAGGCGCAGGTGGAAGTCGGTCCCGTAGAAGCCGAGCGCCCGCTCGAAATGCTCGGCCGCCGCGGCGCCCTTGCCGGCTTCGTTCGGGTCGAGGCCGAGCAGCGCCCGCATCGCGATCCGCATCGCCAGGCCGCGCATCCACTCGTATATGTCGACCACCTGGCCCGCCCGCAGGCGCTCGATCGCCGGCGTCGCCTCGGCGACCATCGCCGCGACCGAGGCGGCGACCTGCTCGCGATGGAAGGCGGGCATCATGATCTCGCGTGCGCGGTCGTGGTAGGCGTCGTCGATCGTCAGCAAGCCATCGCCGAGCAGCGGGATCAGATCGCCGAAGCTCGACTCGCGCCAGTGGAAGTTCTCCGGGTGGGCGACGGTGATGAAGTGGTTCGCCTCGGGGCCGAGCATGAAGATCACCGGGTGGTGGAGGAGCCGGGCGCTGAAGATCGGCCCATGCTGCTCGTAGAGAGAGAGCAGCAGCGGCAAGGGATCACGCGCGGCCTGCAGGGTGCGACCGAAGTCGAAGCTCTGCGGACCGGGTGGGTAGGCGCCGCGACGGCGGACACTGAACTCGGCACGGATGTCTTCGGCCACGCGGCGCGCGGGATTAGCGCTCAGCTGCCGGGGTGGTTCGACCCGTGCAGCTGGCTTCGCTTTCATCTCCACGGACACGCTGTGAATCCTAGTTGGCTGACTGGCCAGCTAGGGCTCAGGCTGCGTTGGCGGCGAGCTGGCCGCATGCGGCGTCGATATCGCGACCGCGGGTGAGGCGCACGGTAGCGGTGAGCCGGTGCTCGGCGAGGATCGCGCGGAAGCGCTCGATCCGCTCGGGTGAGGAGCCGTCGTAGACGCCGGTCGGGTTGTAGGGGATCAGGTTGACTTTGTAAGCCCGCGGGTCGAGCAGGGAGGTGAGCTGACGAGCGTGCTCGGGATGGTCGTTGACCCCATCGAGCATCACGTACTCGACGAAGACCTTGCGGCGGCGGCGCGCCCGGTAGCGCTCGCAGGCAGCCAGCACCTCGGCCAGCGGATAGCGGTCGTTGACCGGCATCAACTGCGAACGCAGGCCGTCGTTTGGCGCGTGCAGGGAGAGGGCGAGGCTGACCGGCATATCGCACTCGGTGAGACTGTCGATCCCCGGCACCCAGCCAACGGTCGAGATCGCCGTGCGGCGGTGAGTGACGCCAAGATCCGGCAGCCGCTCGCAGGCACCCAGCACGGCGTCAAGGTTCATCGTCGGCTCCCCCATGCCCATGAAGACGACGTGGTCGATCGCTTCGGCGCGGCGGAAATGCAGCGCCTGGTCGAGGATCTCGTCGGCGCTGAGGTTGCGACCGAACTTCATCTGTCCGGTGGCGCAGAAGGAGCAGGTCAACGGGCAGCCCGACTGCGAGGACAGGCAGACCGAGCGGCGGCCGTCGCGATAGCGCATCAGCACCGCCTCGATCGGCCGACCGTCGGCAGTGTGGAAGAGCGCCTTGACGGTGCCGTCGTCGGAGCGCGCCTCGGTCTGGAGGGCGAGCGTGGAGAGCGGCACCTCAGCCGCGAGCCGCTCGCGCAGCGCCGCCGGCAGGTTCGTCATCTCCTCGTATGAATCCAGCCCACGCGCCACCCACTCCCATACCTGGGAGGCGCGGTAGTCCGGCTCGCCGGCCTCGGCGAGGGTTCGGGTGAGCAACTCACGATCCATGCAGCGAGTGTACGGGCGGTCAGCGAGTAGGTAACTTCGCTGTGGATGACCGCACAGAACGATCAAGCCGAGCGGTTCATGGCGCTGCACTCGGGCGAGCGGCCACTGCTGCTCCCCAACCCATGGGACCGCGGCTCGGCGAAACTGTTCGCCTCGCTTGGCTTCAAAGCACTTGCGACGACGAGCAGTGGCGCCGCGGCGACACTGGGGCGGCTGGATGGAGCGATGACGGCGGAGGAGGCGATCGCGAGCGCCGCCACAATCGTCGAAGCCACTGACCTGCCTGTATCCGCCGACCTCGAGAACGGCTTCGCCGACGACCCGGATGGGGTCGCCGAGACGCTGCGGCGCGCCATCGCCGCCGGCCTGGCGGGCGCCTCGATCGAGGACTACAGCGGTCGCGAGGGGCGGATCTATGACCTCAAGGACGCCGCCGAGCGGGTTGCCGCGGCGGCCGAGGTCAGCCGCGGCGGAGCGTCGCGACTGGTCCTCACCGCACGGGCCGAGAACCACCTGCGCGGCGTCGACGACCTCGGCGATACGATCGCCCGCCTGCAGGCCTATGAGGAGGCCGGCGCCGATGTGCTCTACGCCCCCGGCCTCACCCGCCTCGAGGACATCCGCCAGGTCGTCTCCTCGGTCGGCCTGCCGGTCAACGTCCTCGCCTTTCCCGGCGTTCCACCCGTCTCGGAGCTGGCGGATCTCGGCGTGCGGCGCGTCTCGGTCGGCGGCGCCTTCGCCTTCGCGGCGCTCGGCGGGGCGGTCGAAGCGGCGCGGGAGCTGCTCGACGAGGGAACCTACGGCTACTTCGAGCGGACTGGACTCGGCCTGCAGGTGGCCCGCCCGGCCTTCGACGATCAGCCGTGAACCTTCTCTCCCCGCTCCAACATGCCGACGAATTTCCGCAGGCGCCGCTCGCGCGTCTCCGGCTTTTTCGCATCCTCGAGGCGGTAGAGAATCGCGTAGCGATTGGCGCTATCGAGGGTGGCAAAGAAATCACGGGCGGCCTTGTTGCGCCCTAGCTCGCGCTGCAGGTCTGTCGGCACCTTGGCGGTGCGCTGTCCTGCGTAGGCGGCGTCCCAGCGTCCGTCGGCTTTTGCGGCTTCGACCTCGGCGAGCCCCGCTGGACGCATCGTGCCCGCCGCGATCAGCGCTTCAGCCTTCTCGCGGTTGATCCGTGACCACTTGCCGCGGGGTCGCCGCGGCGTGAAGCGCTGCAGGAAATGGCGCTCGTCGAGACCGTGCTTCTGGCTGTCGATCCAGCCAAAGCAGAGCGCCAGCTCCAGCGCCTCCGCGTAGGTGACGCTGGCGAGGCCCGAGTCCTTCTTAGCGATCTTCAGCCATAGGCCCGCGGAGTCGGCGTGATGGTCTTCCAGCCAGCTCTCCATCTCAGCCGGCGAGGCGAAGAGGCGGATCGGCAGGTCGCTGGTTGCCACCGATCAGAGCCTCCGACGGCCGAGCTCAGCGCCCGACGGCGTCGGCGAGCAGGTCGACCTGATCGGGATCGCTCGAAGACGGAATCAGGATCAGCTCGTCGCAACCGGCGGCCTCGTAGGTTGCGACGTACTGCTTGACGGTCTCGGCATCCTTGGCCGCGCCGGCGACGAGGAACTCGGCGATCTGCTCGCCAAGCCAGGCGTAGTAGTCGGTCAGGTAGTTGTGCGCATCCTCGGCGGCACGATCGCCCAGCGCAAAGTAGGCAAGCGCCATGGTCCGGGGCTGCTGGCCGTCGCGACCGGCCTCGGCCCAGGCAGCCTTTGCCTTGTTGGCGCCCTCGCTGAACTGATCCGGCCCCGAGCCCGCGGCGATCCAGCCGTCGGCGAAGCGCGCCGCGCGAGCGAACGATGCATCGGCATGACCACCGACGATTAGCCCGGGATCACTCTCAGTGGACGGCCCAACCTCATCTCCAGCCCATACCTGCTTGATCCGCTCAAGCATCGCGTCAAGCTGGCGGCCGCGACCGGAAAGCTCGACGTCGCTCGCTTCGTAGTCGTCGTCACGACCGCCGAGCCCGATGCCGAGCGTGAAGCGCTCGCCGGAGAGGGCGTGCAGGCTGAGTGCCTGCTTGGCGAGCTCGGTCGCGTTTACGCGCAGCGGACCGAGCAGGACCGAGGTGCAGAGTCCGATCCGCTCGGTGACGGCCGCGGCAGCGGCGAGGGCGGTTAGCGGCTCGTAGTTGTCGTAGACAATGCGATCGATGGTCCCGAGGCTGCTGAAACCCCGCGCGTCAGCACGCCGCGCCCACTCGACCAGTTGGTCTCCGCTGGCGCCTGGCACCGCATTGGGCAATCCGATCGCAACGTCCACTCGATGCCTCCCTGGGCTCCGTTTGTCGAAGCGTCAAACCCTAACGACGCCTGGACGCCGGCTAAAGTGGGCTGCGTGAGCGAGCCCGACGGGATCGAAGCCCTGACCGGGGCGATCGGGCGTTACAACGACGCCTGGAACGCGCAGGATCTCGACGCGATCATCGCCATGCACGCCCCCGACATGGTGTTCGCCAACCACACCGCGGGCGAGTCTGCCAGCGGCGAGGAGGTACGGAGCCACATCGCCAAGATCTTCGAGTCCTGGCCCGACATGAAGTTCGAGACACGGCGCCTCTACGTTCGCGAGGGCGTCGTCACCCAGGAGTGGACGGCAACCGCCACCCACTCCAACACCCTGCGCCGCGGCGACCTCGAGGCGCCACCCTCGGGACACGCGGTGAGCTGGGACGGCGTCGACGTGATCCCGTTCGAGAACGGCTTGATCAAGCGCAAGGACGTCTACTCGGACTCGGTCTCGATCCTGCGCCAGGTCGGCCTACTCGACTAGGCGCAGCGAGCCTGCTGATCAGGCCAGATCTCCCAACACGCGGTCGACGAAGCTGCGCGCGTAGTCGAACACCGCGCGATCGCCACTGAGGCGGTAGCGCGAGTTGGCGCCCATGACGACCGCGTAGAGCTCGAAGGCGAGGCGATCCGGGTCGGCGGCACCGGCGATGCGAGCCTGCCGCCCCAGCTCGCCGAGCCAGGCATCGAGCGCGGCCGCAATCGCGTCGCGCACCGGCCCCGGTCGGTCGTCGTACTCGGCCGAGGTCGCCGCCCAAAAGCAGCCGCCCGCGTAGGCGCCGGAGGTGAGGTGCGCGATGTAGGCGTCGGCAATCGCTCGCAGGCGCTGCGCCCCCTCAGGAAACTCAAGGGCCGGCTCGATCACGGCGCGGCGGAAGCGCTCCGCCGCAGCCGAAACCGTCGCCAGCTGCAGCTCCTGCTTGGAGCCGAAATGGGCAAAGAGCCCGCTCTTGCTCATCTCGAGCTCATTGGCCAAGAGGCCAATGGACAGCCCCTCCAGCCCGCGCACAGAAGCAAGGTCGACGGCGCGAGCGAGGATCGCGGCGCGGGTCTCAGCGCCTTTGCCCCTCTCAAGCCCCTCGTCGGTTCTTGTCCTGGTCACCGTCGCGATGGTTCGAAGGGTATAGAAAAGAACGAACGTTCGTGCAAATACGCTAGGGTGCGGCGGCTCGACCCCGGACGGGGATCACATCTTTCAAGGAGGAGATATGGCAGGCCACGCAGTCAAGAAGATCGACGACATGGAGGCCGTCTTTGGCGGCGCCTTCAAGCGCGCTCGCGCCGAGCTCGGCGTCGAATCGTTCGGCATGCAGATCATCGACATGCCGCCCAACTACGAGAATTACCCCGAGCACGATCACGAGCAGGACGGCCAGGAGGAGGTCTACGTGACCCTGCGCGGCTCGGCCGAGCTCGAGATTGAGGGCGAGCGCTTCCTCCTCGACGAAGACCACGTGGCTCGCGTCGGGCCCGGCATCAAGCGCAAGGTCTGGCCCGGCGACGATGGCGTCCGCGTCCTCGTCCTCGGCGGCAAGGCCGGCGAGACCTACGAGGCTCCCGACATCACCAAGCTGGGTGAGCCTGACCCGATGGCGGCAAGCTAGGACGAATTCCGAAGCGACGACTCATCCGCATCGCCCCGGCCGCGCGGCTCGTGGCCGGGGCAGGTCGCAACTGGAGTCCGCGGATAACGCGGATAGCGGCCGTCCGTACGAGAGCGCAGGCAGAGCGAAAACGCGGAACCACGGGTGTTTCGCACGACTTGCTGGTGGAGGCAGCTGTCGCAAAGCCCGTTGCCAAGCACCTCGCCTCGGTCTGTCACACACCGAAAGCTAGCGGCGCCTACTGCCCTTTGTGCTGCTAGCCAATCCGCCTCACCTGAAAGCGATAAAAGGCCGCGCTGCGATCGACGTTGCCGGCTGCATCCTGGGCCTTCACCCAAACGACATGACTGCCGACCTCGAAGCGGCGAACCAGGCGGGGCCCGCAGAAGCGGATGAGACCAGTGTCTACTTTGCAGGCAAAGGTGGCTTCGGGGTCATTGGAACCGAAACGAAAAGTCACCTTGACGCTGGAACGATGGGTGCGAATCAGCTTCATTGGGTGGCGAAGGAAAAAAGTGCGGGGAGCGACAGGCTGGTGCGTTTCGGGTTGCGGTTCCGGTTGCGGCGGAATCGGGACGGGAGGCACCTGGATTGGCGGCTTGGGGGAAACGGGAGGCGTTTCAGAGCCCCAGTTTCCGGGGGCCTGCGATTCCTCGGGTGAGCCTTCGGAGGACGGCAGCGCACATGCCGGCGGAGAGAAGGCCTGTGGGGTCAGAAGGTCTTCGATCGCGCCCACTGCTTCGACCAGTCCGGCCCCCACGGCGCAACGATCAGCGGCACCAACCGGTACAGCGCTGGCCAGCAGTGCCGTACGAATTTCTGCCGGCGTGGCAGCTGGTTCAGCCTCTGACATCAGCGCAGCCACCCCCGCCGCGTGAGGGGCAGCCGCGGAGGTGCCACAGAAGCGCCAACCCCCGGAGAAGAACGCGAAGAACGTCGTTAGGCCGCAATCGGTAGCCGACAGATCGGGCTTGGAGAGGATTTCCGCGGCTCCGAGAGGAGCGGCAGCATCGATCCCGTTGACCGGCCCGAAGTCATGCCTCACCGGTCCTCGCGACGAGTATTCCTCGGGCTCCGCGCTGTTGTTGTAGGGGACGGCAGCAACGGAGATCGCCCCGGTTGTCCCGCTGTGTCCGAACACCGTGGGGCCGACCACGTCTCCGCCGGTTGACCGCGGGTACTCGGTGGCAGACACGCCTACACCGTTCTCCAGCAGGGCGAACTTGAGTCGCGGATTGCCACCTTCAAAGCGATTGACCACGAGCTGCACGATCCGTTCGGATTTGGATTCGTTGGTCCAGTCGACGATCTCGAGTGGTTTCTGACTGTTGTTGATGTTGTCCCCAGCGGAAACGGCAATCACGTTGCCGCTCGCATCGAGCAGGAAAGCGTCGAGATCGGTGCCGACGCCCTGCCATGGTTCGTCCCATTGGAGATCAACGGTCAGTTCCGCGCCGGGTTCGACCCTGATCCCGAACGTCTTGTCCGTCTGCGAGCCAGGGTTGAAATCCATGCACTGCGTTCCGTGGGCCTGGGGCAGCGCTTGGACCGCCGAGGGACAGCTCCCCGCATTTCGATATTCAGGCGCTTCCCAAGAGGCAATGTCGTGCCCTTCGGGGTCGATCAGGTTGTCGTTGCCGGCCGCGGAGAAGTAGGTGACGCCGCCTTCGCTGACTTCATTTGCCGCCACTGCCACCGGGCCATCCTGAAAGAAGGGCTCTTCCGGGTAGAAGACATCGTCGGCGATAACTGACGCGCCGGCGTCAGCCAAGTCGTTGATGCTTTTCGCGAAAGCGAGTTCGCCGTTGAAGGCGGAGGCAAAGGCAAGATCTGCCCCGGGGGCGAGATCGTGGACGATCTGCGCCATTGCCCTCCCCTCGTCGGCGCCTTCGCCGGACTGGTCTTTTTCGATGACGTCGACCGGGGCTACATCTCCACATGGATTGGCTTCGCCCGGGAGATCGCCGCTTTCGACGTCCTCCACTGCGGTCGTGGCCACGGGACCGCTGCCGTCGGCAGCTTCGGTCGCCTGATCGAATGAGTCGGAGAGGATGCCGACGGTGATCCCACTCCCGTCAACGGAGAATTCGCCCCGCGCTTCCCCGGCACCTTCCCCCGCGTGCAACTGCGCAACGCCCTCCGAGATTACGGCGCCAGAGCGTGATGGGCAGAGCGCGGCGGCAATCGGCGCGTGTGCCGCGGTAATCCCCGCTACGCCCGCCACTTCGGCAAGGCTCGCCAGCTCCTCCGGCTTGGTCGCAACCGTCACCGTTTGGTAGCGGCCGCTCACATCGATGATCTTTGCGCCGGCGCTGCGCAGCGCCCCGACACGAGCCCGAGCGCCACTGTCGAACCGCACGTAGATGAGCACCCGATTGCCCGTCCGCAACAGAGACTTAGACGAGAAGCCTTCGCCCTGAGAGCCCGACATCGCCGCGGCCTGCCCGGGCATAAGCGCGAGCACCAGCAAGGCGCTCGAAAGCCCCACCCACAACGGGGATCGTCGTGCTCGCCTCATCTCAGTCACGGTATCGACCGGTCTCCTTCTTCTCATGAACACCGCTGGACGCCGTTCCGAGCGCCGCAGGGGGCACCCGATCCCTGCTACGGTCCGCAGCGTTAGGTCGGATCGATATCCGGCAAAGTCGTGTTTAGCGCTCGCGTCGTTGCTTTATCTGAAGCCTCCGCGTTCGCAGCACATCAAGTGGAGGCAACATGCCCACTGGAACAGTCAAGTGGTTCAGCGACGACAAGGGTTACGGGTTCATCACACCCGATGACGGCTCTAAGGACGTCTTCGTCCATCACAGCGCGATTCTCGGCGAGGGCTTCAAGTCCCTGGCAGAGGGCGCCAAGGTGAGCTACGAGTCCGAGGAAGGCCCCAAGGGCCCCGCCGCGGCAAGCGTTCAGCAGACCTCGTAGTCGCGCACCGCACTTGAGCAGTACGGAGCCCGCCGCAAGGCGGGCTCCTTCTTTGTGAGCCCTATCCTTCCCCGCCGATGACCATGACCACCAGAGACGACCTCCGCAACATCGCCATCGTGGCGCACGTCGACCACGGCAAGACGACCCTGGTCGACGCGATGCTGTGGCAGTCCGGCGCCTTCCGCAAAGGACAGGACGTCGCCGAGCGGGTGATGGACTCGATGGACCTCGAGCGCGAGAAGGGGATCACGATCCTCGCCAAGAACACCACCGTCAACCACGGCGGAGTCAAGCTCAACATCGTCGACACCCCCGGGCACGCCGACTTCGGCGGCGAGGTCGAGCGCGGGCTGACCATGGTCGACGGGGTCCTGCTCCTCGTCGACGCTTCCGAGGGCCCCCTCCCCCAGACCCGCTTCGTACTGCGCAAGGCACTGGAGGCGAAGTTGCCGGTGATCCTCGTCGTTAACAAGGTCGACCGGCCCGATGCCCGCATCGCCGAAGTCGTCGACGAGGTCTACGAGCTCTTCCTCGACCTCGACGCTGACTCCGAACAGATCGACTTCCCAATTGTCTACACCAATGCCAAGGCCGGCTGGGCCTCGCTCGAGGAGGGCGTCGAGGGAACCGATCTCTCCCCCTTGCTCGATCTGATCCTGGAGAAAATCCCAGCCCCCGAGTTCGAGCCTGAGCATCCTCTACAAGCGCTCGTGACCAACCTCGACGCCTCGCCCTACGTCGGCCGCCTGGCGCTCTGCCGCGTCCGCCACGGGATGATTCGCAACGGACAGCAGATCGCCTGGTGCCGGGCCGATGGTTCAATCGAGCGCGCCACCATCTCCGAGCTCTACGTCACCGAGGCACTGGAACGGGTCGCCGCCGAGGAGGCCGGACCGGGCGAGATCATTGCCATCGCCGGCCTTCCCGAGGTGACGATCGGCGAGACCCTCGCCGATCCGGCGGACCCCCGACCGCTTCCCGTGATCACCGTCGACGAGCCATCGCTCTCGATCATCGTCGGCATCAACAGCTCGCCCCTCGCCGGCACCGAGGGTGACAAGCTGACCGCGCGCCAGATCCGCTCCCGCCTCGACGCCGAGCTGGTCGGCAACGTCTCGATCCGGGTCGAGGACACCGATCGCCCCGATGCCTGGGAAGTGCAGGGCCGCGGCGAGCTGCAGTTGGTCGTCCTACTCGAGCTGATGCGCCGCGAGGGCTTCGAGCTGACCGCCGGCCAGCCTCGTGTTCTGACCCGCGAGATCGACGGCAAGCTGCACGAGCCGGTCGAACGGCTGGCCATCGACGCCCCCGAGGAGCACGTCGGCGCGATCACCCAGCTGCTGGCCGGCCGCAAGGGGCGGCTGGAGCAGATGGCCAACCACGAAACCGGCTGGGTGCGGATGGAGTATTTGGTGCCGGCACGCGGGCTGATCGGCCTGCGCACCGAGTTCCTCACCGAGACGCGGGGGACCGGCGTCATGCACCACGTCTTCGAGAGCTGGGAGCGCTGGGCCGGCGAGCTGCGCCTGCGCCCCACCGGCTCGATCGTCGCCGACCGCCGCGGCAAGACCGCTGCCTATGCGCTGATCGGTTTTCAGGACCGCGGCACCCTCTTCATCGGCCCCGGCGAGGAGGTCTACGAGGGCATGATCATCGGCGAGAACGCCCGTGCCGAGGACATGGACGTCAACGCGACCAAGGAAAAGCAGCAGACCAACATGCGCGCCGCCGCCGCCGACGTGCTTGAGCGCATGGCGCCGCCCACGCGCCTCTCGCTGGAAGCCTCGGTCGAGTTCCTGCGCGAGGACGAGTGCGTCGAAATCACGCCCGAGTCGGTCCGCCTACGCAAGGTCGAGCTCGACAAGCTGAAGCGCCAGAAGACCGCCCGCTCGGGCGCCCGCGCCGCCTAGCTTCGCCGCGCTGGCATCTCAAAACAGAGCATCACCGACATCACCGTTACTCCCTCCTCGCCGCGCTCGGAGAGACGTTCGGCGCTTGCCGCCTGGACCGCAAAGCTGGCCTCCAGGGCGTCGGCTTGCAGACGGGTCAGTTCGCGCCATCCCTGCTCGTCGACAACCGAGGCGGTCCGGCTGGCATGCGAGTCGTCCCTGGCGTCGAATGACCCCGACTCCAGCGCCTCGTCGACGTCGGAGTTGATCAGATGCAGGGTCCAGGACGAGAGCTGCCGACGTTCCTCGTGACTGAGCTCGGCCCACTCCTCATCGCTCCAAAGCGCCCGCACGAGGGCCCGGTAGAGAGGTTCCTCACCCCCCTTTTTGGTCGGTTCGCCGACGAGCTCGATCAAGCCCGCCTCGCGCATCTCCTCAAGCCGACTGGCGGCTTCGCCGACGCTCACCCCCGACCGTTCGGAAACTTCGGAGGCGCCGGCGGCTGCCCGTTCGTTGAGCAGGACGAGCGTGTCGAGGTGCTCTGAATTGGCCTCGAGGCGCACCCGGCGCCGGTCAACCCCGCTCTCGTTGCCCGCCTTCTCAGCCACGCAGACCCCCTCAATCGACTTGGATGACCCACCATAGTCGGCACGAGCGAACAAAAAAAGAGCCGCCGGGCAAACTTCGCCCGGCGGCTCGAAAATAGGCCCTGTGCTGGCTAAACCGTCGCGGCCGCCTGCTCGGACTGACTCTCCTCGGCCTTTTTGGCCGCGGCTTCAGCCTCGGGCGTGGGCTCCTCGACGCTGCGCGGCAGCAGCACTTCTTTGGCGATCACCAAACGCTGGATCTGGCTCGTGCCCTCGTAGAGCTGCATGATCTTGGCGTCGCGCATCAGTTTCTCGACCGGGTACTCCTTAATGAAGCCGTAGCCGCCGTAGACCTGCACAGCGTCGACGGCGATCTCCATCGCCGAGTCGGCGGCGAAGCGCTTGGCCATCGAGGAGACCTTGCTGTTGCGTACGCCCTGGTCGAGCATGACCGCCGAGTTCCAGACCAGCAGGCGGCCGGCCTCGACCTTGGTCGCCATGTCGGCGATCATGAACTGGATCGCCTGGTGCATCGCGATCGGCACGCCGAACTGAACCCTTTCCTTGGAGTACTCGGTCGCGTACTCGAGCGCGGCGCGGCCGATACCGACGGCCATCGCCGAGACACCGGGACGGGTGCGATCGAGGGTCATCATCGCCAGCTTGAAGCCCTTGTTTTCCTCGCCGATTAGGTTCTCGGCCGGGATCTCGACTTCGTCGAAGGAGATGGTCGCGGTATTTGATGCCCGCTGACCCATCTTGTCCTCCTTCTTATCGACGCTGACCCCAGGGAGGTCGGCGTCGACGACGAAGGCACTGATCCCGCGGTGACCGGCCTCGGGGTCGGTCTTGGCGTAGACGGTGAAGTAGTCGGCGTAGGTGCCATTGGTGATGAAGCACTTGGAGCCGCTGATGACGTACTTGTCGCCCTTCTTCACGGCCTTGGTCTTCATCCCGCTGACGTCGGAACCGGCGTCGGGCTCGGTCAGGCAGAAGGAGGCGAGCTTGGGGCTTTCGGTCAGCATGCCGAGGTACTTCTTCTTCGTCTCCTCGGAGCCGCCGAGCGTAATCGGCGCCGAAGCGAGGCCGTTGGCCATCAGCGAAGTGCCGATACCGGAACAGCCCCAACCCATCTCCTCCTCGATCAGGCAGCCGGAGAGGTAGTCGAGGCCCGGTCCGCCATATGCCTCGGGGACGTGGGTATTCATCAACCCGACCTCCCAGGCCTTGTCGATGATGTCCTGGGGCCAGGTGCCGTCCTTGTCGTACTCCCAGGCAACCCTGCGCATCTCTTTCTCGGCAAAACTGTGCGCGAGCTCGCGCAGGTCCTTCTGTTCGTCGGTCAGGGTGAAGTCAACCACTGGTCGCGGCTCCTTTTCAGTCCGTGCGTAAGCCTTGTCTTGCGGCCTCGCCGCAAAGGCGACGACCACCGATTGACTGGTCAGTCAACCAAGGCCAAAGGGTACCGGATGGCGACGCCAGGGCGAGACCCCTACCCTTGGGCGATGGTCTGGCCCCTGGCATTGACCAGCCTGCAGAGCGGCTATGTGCTGGTCTTGATCACCCTTCTCATCCTGCCCGTCGCTGCGTTCAGCTTCGCCCGCTCCGGGCCAGCCTGGGAAGAGATCGGCAAAGGCCGCTTCGGCGTCATGCACTCGATGCCGGCGCCCCGCATGTCCCAGCCGGCACCGCCGGTCGACAGGGCGATCCAGGCGGCGGAGGCTCGCCAGATGCTGGAGGCCAAGTCCTACCTGCGCTTACAGCGCGGCGAGGCGCCGCTCGACGTCGAGGCCGAGATGACTCGCGTGCTTGAGCGGGAGCAGGTCGGCAAGCCGAATCTCGACGAGAGGTTGCGGGCAGAGGTGCGCGAGCTGGTGATCGCCCGCAACGAACGCCGCATGCGGGGAGGAAAGGAGCCCCTCGACGTCGACGAGGAGGTCGAGCGACAGGTCGCCGATTTCATAGGATTGGGCAACTGATGCCAGGCGCCGCCGAGGAGAACCTCTATGAGGTCGAGGAGCTGCTGATGCAGCCGGGGACCTACTTCAACCCGCAGACCGAGGTCCTGGTCGTGGTCGATGACTCGACCTCGCTTGATCAGGAGGTCTTCAACATGGAGGCCTACGAGGGCGCTGATTGGGTCCGCATCTCCGATGAGGTGCCGGTTGACGAAGACCAGCGCGACCGAGTGCTGGAGAGCTTCCAGACCAGCTACCACCCCGGCTCAAGCGGCTCGGTCTCCGAGACCGCCTTGGAGCAGGGCGACGACGAGCTCGACGAGGGTGAGACCGGACAGGATCCCGGAAGCGAGAACCAGGATTCGGGACCCGATCCAGAGCCGGTGCGCGAGGATCAGGAGTAGTGCTCGAGGTCGGCGCAAGCGCTCCTGACTTCACCCTGCCCGACCAGGACGGCAACGAGACCAGTCTCGCTGACCTCAAGGGTGAGACGGTCGTTCTCTACTTCTACCCCCGCGCCGACACCCCCGGCTGCACGACACAGGCCTGCAGCGTTCGCGATCGCCGGGCCGAGTACAAAGCCGCCGGCGCCCGGGTGATCGGCGTCTCCCCGGACAAGGTCGAGGCCGTGAAGAAATTCGCCGGTAAATTCGACCTTGAGTTCACTCTGCTGGCAGACGCCGACCATGCCGTCGCCGAGGCCTACGGCACCTGGGTCGAAAAGTCGATGTACGGCAAGAAATATTGGGGGGTCCAGCGCGCCACATTCGTCATCGACCCCGATGGCTCGATCGCCAAAGTCTTCCCGAAGGTCTCGCCGAAAACGCACGACGACGTCGTGCTCAAGACCTTGGCCGAGCTGGCCGCTGCCTAATAAGCCTCAGAAAAGACCGCCGAGCACATCCAGCTTGGTGCCGAAGTAGACCGAGATCACGGTAATCGGCAGGTAGCCGATCACCGTCGTCCAGGTGAAACGCCAGGCCGGCACCCGCGCCGCACCCGCCGCGTAGGAAACGAGGCTGAAGGGAAGGATCGGGATCAGCCTTGCCGCGATCAGGACTTTGGCGCCGCCGCGCTCGATCCGTCCCTCGGCGCGCTCGAAGCGCTCCTCCCCCAGCCAGCGGTCAAGTAGCGGCCGCGCAACCGAGCGGCCGATCGCGAAGCAGACCAGGCCGGAAAGCAGCCAAGCGACCATCATCAGCGCCAGGGCGGGAACGAAGCCGCAGACGAGCCCGGCGGCGGCATCGACGATCTCGGCCGGGTAAAAGACGACCGCATGGATCAGCGCGAGAACAATGATCAGCAGCGGGCCGGCAACCCCAAGGCTGTCGATCTCCCGGCGCACCTCGTCGGTGTCGCCGTGGATCGCCGCGACAGCGGCATCGTGCAGGGCCGGCACCGCGAACACGAGCCCGGTGAGCAGCGCCACCCCAAGCAGGGTGATCGCGATCTCGATCAGGGGCGGGCGCTTATCCACGCAGGCGCTCGGCGAGGCCAGAATGGCGGGTGCCGCTGTCATCGCGGCGTATCGCACCATCGAGCGCTGCCTTGTCGCCAATCAGCACGCAACTGCTGCGGGCACGGGTGATCGCCGTGTAGAGAAGGGGCCGAGTGAGCATGCGCGAGTGGGAACGGTGGCAGACGCCAACCACAACCGGCACCTCGCAGCCCTGGGCCTTGTGGACCGAGATCGCGTAAGCAAGTCGCAGGGTCGCCGTCTCGCCGTAGGGAATCGTCAGCGTCTCGCCCTCATCGGTGTCAACGACGATCTCCTCCTCGTCGGGGTCGTCGGCGCGGAGGAAGATGATCGAGCCGTTCATCAGGCCGAGCTCGTGTGAGTTTCGGGTCTGGATCAAGCGATCGCCGACCCGGAAGCGCTCGCCCACCGCTGGCTTTCCAGTGGGGTTGAGCTGGGCCTGCAGCCGCTCGTTGAGCGCGTCGATCCCCACCGCCCCGCGGTACATCGGCGCCAAAACCTGGACTTCGCGAATCGGGTCGACTTCGAAGCGCGCCGGCGCCCGCTCGGCGACCACCTCGACCACCGCTTCCAAGGCGCGCTCGGGATTGAGCCGCTCGATGAAGAAGAAGTCATGGTCCTGGTCCCCCTCGGGGGTGAGGTGCGGCGGGCGGCCCTGGTTGATCTCGTGGGCGGCGGTGGTGATCATCGAGCGGGCGGCCTGGCGAAAGATCTGGGTGAGGCGGACAACCGGGGCGATCTCGGACGCGATCAGGTCCTCGAATGGCTTGCCGGCGCCGATCGGGGGCAGCTGGTCGGCATCGCCGACGAAGACGATGTGAGTCGATTCGGCGAGACCACCGAGCAGCACCTCGATCAGGCGCAGGTTCAGCATCGAGGACTCATCGACGATGACCAGGTCCACGGGCAGCGGATGCCCCGGCTTGAAGGCTGGCTCGCGCCCCGGCATCCACTCGAGCATGCGGTGGATCGTCTGCCCGGCATGGCCCGTGGCCTCCTCGAGGCGACGGGCCGCGCGACCGGTCGGCGCACAGAGGGCAATCCGCAGACTGGCCTCTTCGGCCTGTTCGACGATCGCCCGCGTGCAGGCGGTCTTGCCGACGCCGGGACCGCCGGTGAGAACCGAGATTCGGGAGTTGAAGGCGCCGCGCACGGCCGCCCACTGCTCCTCGGTCAGCTCGGTGTGGTCGCCGGGATTGAGTGGAGGTGACTCGCCAGGGTCGTGGTCAAGGTGGGCAGGCGCGGCGACTCGGGCAGCGAGGGTCGCGGCGACAGCCACCTCGCTGGCGTGGGTCAGCTCGCGATAGGCCCGCTCACCATCGACCAGAAGACCCCGAGCCTCGACCAGCACCTCCGGGTCCGGACTGAGGCTAATCAGCTTCGTCGTACGTGACGCCAGCTCCGCCAGGGGCAGGTAACTATTGCCCTGCTGTTCGGCCTCGGTCAGAGCGTAGACCGCGGCCGCCTGGGCGCGACGGCTTGACTCGGGCGGCACATCCGCGGCGAGGGCGATCTTGTCGGCGCGGGCGAAGCCGACCCCGACAACCTCGGTCAGGCGGTAGGGATCCTCATGCAGGATCGCGGTCGAGCGATCTCCGAAGCGAGCGTGGATCGGGCCGGCCAGGTGCGCCAGCCCATGCGGCGCGAGCTGCACGTGGAGCTCGCGGACAGCGCGACTCGCGTGCCAGGACTCCGCTGCGGCCGTCGCCTGTTCGGCGCTGACACCGCGCAGCGAGCCGAACACCGCGTAAGGATCGGCTGCAATCGCCCCCAGTACCCCCTCCCCATGCTCGTCGACCAACCGCTCGGCGCGGGCCGGGCCGATGTGGCGCAGCGAGGTCAAGTAGGCGATCCGCCCCTCGCGGTCGGCCGGATCGAGCGGCAATGCGCCCTGGGCGCGCAACTGACGGCCGTAGCGGGCGTGGGTCTGCCACTCGCCGCTGACTTCAGCGCGATCACCAATCCCGAGATGGGCTACCGGTCCGACGAGCGCGAACCCCTCCCCCGACTCGGCGTCCTGCACCTCAAGCACCGCGTAGCCATCGTCCTCGGCGCAGAAGATGACGCCAAGCACCTCAACCGTGGCCGAGTGCCCTGGCGCGTCAGTGTCAAAGAGCGTGGTCGCAGCGTCCATGCGCACCACGTTAGCCGCCGCTCAGGCGTAGTGGAAAGGTGAGACCTCAGGCGCCCAGCACGATGATCAGGATGAACGCCGCGTAGAGACTGAACCAGCCGATAACCGCGGGCAGCTCGAAGCGTCCACGACGGTGCAGAGCCTCGTAGGCAAGCAACCCACCGGCAAGACCAAGGGCCATCGAGATCACCGCGTTGGCGCTCAGCTCCCAGCTGGTGAAGATCAATCCGATGCCGACCGGGATCGTCGACTGGAAGACCATCGCGCCGGTGATGTTGCCGAGCGCCAGCGAGTCCTTGCCTTCGCGGACCCAGAAGAAGCTGTTGACCTTCTCCGGCAGCTCGGTCGCGAGCGGGGCCAGGATTAGGGCGAGCACGACGGCCTCGACGCCAAGGCTGTCAGCGATCTTGAGCAGCTCCTCGACGAAGAGGTGGGCGCCGCCGACCATCGCGCCAAGGCCGACGAGAAGCTGCACCACGCAGAGCGCCAAGCCCGGATCCTTGCGGCGCTCGGGCCGTCGCTCGAAGACCAGCGGGTTGAGCGTCTCCTCTCCCTGGACCTGTCCAGCGCCGAGCAGGGTGCGGCGGATGTAGAACGGGTAGGCGAGCAGGACCAGGACCCCGACTCCGATCCGCAAAGGCGCTGGTGCGCCCCAGGCCAGGGCCAGCGAAAGGGCGAAGAAGGAGAGGAAGAAGAGAAGATCCCGCTCCAGGGTCGGCTTGTGCGCCTTAAGCTCCAGCCCCTGCTCGCGCCGCTCCCGGTAGAGATAGGCGAAAAGCCCGACCAGGCCCATCGCCAGGGTGGCGAGCAGAAACGGCGCCCCAACGATGGCCCCAATTGCCACCTGGTCGCCTCCCTCGGCCGTGCCGAGCAGAGCGACGATCGCAATCAGCGTCTCCGGCATCGCCGTCCCCACCGCCGCCAGCAGGCTGCCCACGGCGCCCTCGCCCAACTTCAGCCGGTGGCCAATCCACTCAACCGCGTTCGTAAACAGCAGCGCCCCACAAAGAATGACCGCGAAGCTAGCGAGCAAAAGCGCTACGTCCACGTCGCCAGGCTATCCGTCGAGCGAAGCGGGTCCCGGTGGGACTCGCCAAGCCTCCCAGGTTGTTGCGCAGGCGAGTCCCACCCGGACCCGCCCCACCCCCTCAGGCGTAATAAAAAGCGATCCCGAAGACGAAGTAAACAGCGAGCAATTGAACCCCCTCGAACCAGGTCGACTCGCCGTCCTGGGTGACGTAGTTGGCGATCAGGATGGCGATCAGGATGGCGCCGAGCTCGAAGCCGTTGAAGACGAGGGCAAGCGGGTGGGGGCCGATGAAGAAGGAGGCGAGAACGAGGATCGGGGCGACGAAGAGCGCGACCTGGGCGCTGGAGCCGATCGCGATATTGACCGCGAGGTCCATTTTGTTCTTCATCGCGACCAGGACCGCGACCCAGTGCTCGGCGGCGTTGCCGACGATCGCGACGACGATGACGCCGATGAAGAACTCGGAAAGACCGACCGCGTGCGAGGCCTCGGTAATCGAGCCGACCAGCACCTCGGACATCACTCCCACCAGCACCCCGGCGAACGCCAGCGCCGCTACCGATTTGCGGGTCGACCAGCCCCAGGTCCCCTCGTCGCCGTACTCGGGGTTGAAGAGATCACGGTGGGTCTTGAGCGAGAAGAAGAGGCCGGCGACGTAGGTGAGCATCAGCACCAGTGCGACCGCCAGCGAGAGATGCTCAACCGTCGAGCCGTAGTCGACCAGCTCAGCCCCGGGCAGCGGCAACCCCTTGCCCTCGACCAGCTCGAAGATCGCCGGCATCACCAGTGCCGCCGCGGCCAGCAGCAGCATCGAGGTCTGCACGCTGGCGCTGGTGCGGCTGAAGGTCTGCTTCTCGCGTCCCAGCCCACCGAACAGCATCGCGGCGCCGAGCACGAGCAGGATGTTGCCGATGATCGAGCCGATGATCGAGGCCTTGACCACCTCGTGCAGGCCTTGACCGAGGGCGAACAGGGCGATGATCAGCTCGGGTGCGTTACCGAAAGTGACGTTGAGCAGGCCGCCAATGCCTGGTCCCGAGCGCGCTGCCAGCTCCTCCGTTGCGCGACCCATCAACGCCGCAGTGGGAATGATCCCCAGCGCCGAGGTGGCAAAGACCAAGCCGGCCGCGGCGCCGGCCAGATCCAGCACCACCGCCAGCGGGATCAGTGGCGTCAGCAGGTAAGGCCAGCCATATGGACTGCGCAGGAACGCGGCTACTGGAGCAATCCTTCGCAGTTCTGCAGGTCGACCGGCGTCTTGGCTTCCTTGAGGCAGTTGAGATAAGCCTGCTGGCCACCTTCAGAACCACCTTCGGCTGAGCCTCCACCGCCATTGCCACCCGATGCGCCGCCGGCGCTGCTGAGCCCTTCGAGCAGACCGCCGATCCCGCCGGAGCCGCCTTCCAGGACGCCGAGCAGTTCGATCGGGTTGACGCCGAGCTTGAGGAAGAGGTCGCTGAGCGGCTTTGTGCTCTGCGGCGCCGAGATCGTCTGGTCCTCGTTGACCCCGGTCAACGTCAGGTCGAGATCGACTTCAACGCTTTTGGTCCCGCCGCTGCCGGAGCCTTCTGGCGGTTCGATCGTCGCCTTCGCCACAACCCTGCGGATGATGTGGTCGTCGCCAACGTAGAGGTCGACGTGGGCCGACTTGACGGCTCCCTGAACCTGGCTTTTGGCCTTGTCGAGTTCTGCCGTCGAGGGCACCGCCCCGGTGGCGCTCAGCTGTTCGCTGCAGGCTGGATCTTCGGAAAGTTCGATCAGGGCGTCGATAGCGCCCGGGGAGTTGAGATCGCCACTGACCTTAGTCGTGCTGGTGCCGCCGACGTCGGCGCTGCCGTCATCGGTCAGGTTGTCGATGAAGTTGCCCACCTTCAGCCTGCCGGCCGCTTCCTGGCAGGCGGTCGCTTCACTTGAATTTCCGCCGGCGCCGCTTTTCTGCTTGAGCGTCGACTTGACGAAGTTGAAGGTGGTCGGGTCGACTTCGTACTCGGTGCCTTCGAAGCCGACGTAAGCCTTGTTACCGAGCAGGGTGAAGGCGCCGTCGAAGTCGATCTTTTCGCCACCGACGGTTCCCTTCGCCGTGGCGCTCATATCGAGGTCCGGATATTCCGCTTCGCTTTCAGTCTGAAACGGCCCCGAGAGGCTGACATCGACTTTGCCGCTTTTTTCGCCCTTGATGTCGATCCCGAGCGCAAGATCGACGTTGCCGCTCTCGATCCCCTGCAACGTCGCTTCATCGACGACCGTCTGCGGATCGTCGCTGCTGCCGCTGCCGCCACACGCGGCAAGCACCGCGGACACCGCGATCAGCGCGGCGAAGAGGGCGAGGATGCGAAGTCGGCTCAAGGCGGTTGGACCTCCTGGGGAGAGTCGGGTGGATACGTAAAGCTAGCGCTCGTCGCGGCTCCCCGCACTCGCCCTCGGCATCTCCCGTTCGATCGACTCGATCACGGTGCGCAGCACGGCGACGCGGGCATAGCGCTTGGACTCGGCCGGGATCACATGCCAGGGCGCCTGCGGCTGATCGGTGCGGGCGATCATGTCCTCGACCGCCTCTTCGTACTCAGCCCGCTTTTCGCGGTTGGCCCAGTCGTCCTCGGTCAGCTTCCAGGTCTTGAGCGGGTCTTCGGCGCGCTGTTCGAAGCGCTTCAGCTGCTCCTCGGCGGAGATCTGGAGCCAGAGCTTGACGATGATCGTGCCCTCGTCGGCAAGGCTGCGCTCGAAGCTGTCGATCTCGTCGTAGGCCCGCAGCCACTGCGCGCGGGTCGCCAGGCCGTCGACCCGCTCGACCAGCACCCGCCCGTACCAGGTGCGGTCGAATACGGCCATCCCGCCCCAGCCCGGCAGTACCGGCCAGAAGCGCCAGAGGAAGTGATGGCGCTTCTCGCCTGCGGTCGGGGCGGCGAACTGGACCACGCGGACGTGGCGCGGGTCCAGCGGCGCAACCAGGCGTTTGATCGACCCGCCCTTGCCCGAGGCATCCCAGCCCTCGAAGAGGACGAGGACCGGCGGGCCAATCTCTTGCTCGCCGATCAGACCGCCGAGCGTCAGCCGCAACTCGGTCAACTGCTTCCAAGCGACCTCCAGCTCCCGCTCCTCCTCACGACGACTGAGCGAAAGCGAGAGATCAACCTCGTCGAGCCGTCCCATGGCGAGATCGTACGCGGCTACGGAGCCGTTTCGAGCGGCCGCGCGCTTTCTTCTGGCGCATTGAGCCGGGGCGGAGTGTCTTCGGTCAGGTTCAGCGCCAGTGGGAAGAGGAAGGCGCCGAGGAAGATCAGGATCACGCCGGCGGCGACCAGCCAACGGGCCGAGCTGAGGTGGCCGAGGATGCCGATCGTAAAGCCGATCAGCATCAGCGCGATGTAGGGCCCGGCGGTGTGCGGCAGCAGCGAGGCAAGTGGCAGGACGAGGTCGAGCACAGCGCCGGATTATCATCGCCCCCATGGCCGATGGCTCAGTCGCCGAGGTAAAGGACGCGCTCGCCCAAGTTGGCTACCTCGCCGACGAGCCTGCCGCGCTGGTCTCTTTCCTCGCTCAGCGGCTTGGCAAGCCGGTTCTGGTCGAGGGTCCCGCCGGTGTCGGCAAGACCGAGCTGGCCAAGGCGCTCTCCCGCGCCACCGGCCGCGAGCTGATCCGCCTGCAGTGCTACGAGGGTCTCGACGAGGCCAAGGCGCTCTACGAGTGGAACTACCGCAAGCAGCTGCTGCGCATCCAGGCCGGCGGCGAGGACGGCTGGGAGGACGTCCACGGCGACATCTTCGACAAGGAGTTCCTGCTCGAGCGGCCGTTGATGCAGGCGATCGCCAGCCCCGAGCCGGTGGTGCTGCTGATCGACGAGATCGACAAGACCGACCAGGAGTTCGAGGCGATGCTGCTCGAGCTGCTCTCCGACTTCCAGATCACGATCCCCGAGCTGGGTCAGGTATCGGCGACGACGATGCCGATCGTCGTCCTCACCTCGAACAACTCGCGCGAGCTAACCGAGGCGCTGAAGCGGCGCTGCCTCTACCTCTGGCTCGACTACCCCGGGCTGGAGCGCGAGATGGAGATCGTCCGCCTGCACGCGCCGGAGCTGCCCGAGACCCTGGCGCGGCGCCTGGTCGAGGTGATCCGGATGATTCGCGCCCTCGACCTGAAGAAGCCGCCCTCGATCGCCGAGTCGATCGACTGGGCGCGCACGCTGCTGCTGATGGGCTCGGAGGACATCGACCGCGAGACCTTCGAGCAATCGATGTCGATCATCGTCAAGCACCGCACCGACATCGAGCTGGTCGCCGAGCGAGTCGGGGTCAAGCTGGCGGCTGCGTCGAGCCCGACGGGGAGCTGAGCTCGAAGTACTCGGCAAGCGCCTCGGCGTCAGGGGGGCCGTCATAGGCGAGCCCGCCGTCACTGAGCGCCAAGCAGCGGTCGGCCGAGCCGACGACATCGCGGCGATGGGTGGAGACGACGACGGCCGCACCCGCCTCCCGGGCCTCACTGAGCAGCTGAAAGAGGACATTCCGGCTGGGTGGGTCGAGGCCGTCAAACGGCTCGTCGGCGAGCAGAAGCGAGAAGGGCCGCACCAACGCCAGGGCGATCGAGGCCTTCTGGCGCATGCCGTGGCTGAATTCAGAAGGGAGGCTGCCCTCCCAATCGCGGAGCCCCAGCCGCTCCAGGAGTTGCTGTGACCGTGTCCCGCCGTCGCTCGCGCCGTGCAACGCGGCGACGTATTCGAGGTGCTCGCCGAGGCTGAGATCGTCGTAGAAGACCGGCGTGTCGGGAAGGTATGAAACCGCTCCGCGCGCCGCGATCGATCCCGCCGCCGCGCCTTCGACCTCGAGCGTGCCAGCGGTTGGCTCGAGCAACCCGGCCGCGATCGTGAGGAAGGTCGTCTTGCCGGCGCCATTGGGACCGACCAAGGCGACCAGCTGCCCTGGCAAAAGGTCGACCTGAAAGGAGTCGAGCGCGAGGAAGTCGCCGTACTCTCGCGAGAGATCGCGCGCGACCAGCACCGGCGCCCCTCCGGATCGCTCCGACCCGCTGTTCACGGCTTCACCGCCGTTCGCGCTGCAACTCGAGCACCCAGCCACGACGCCAGCCCCGCCGCCGCCATGAGGATGCCGACCTCGACCCCGACGACCGCCCCCTCGACCGAGCCGCCGTGCCTGGCAACCTCCCTGGCCACGACCACCGGCGCCGCGACGGCGACCAGGGCGACCACGATGGGCAGGGCGGTCTGGGCATAGCCAAAATAAGGCTTCAGGATGTACTGGTAGGGATCGTTGGTCGTACTGATCGCCGCGCAGCAGAGCAGCACAAAAGCTGTGGGGACGACCATCACCGCGCCGACCCCCAACGCCGTGCCCGAGCCTCCTAGCACTGTCGCCGCAACGACTGCTGTGAGGACGACGACGGCCATCGCAATCGTCGGCGCAACCAGGTGGCGCAGGATCAGGGATTCCGGCTTGACCGGCAGGAGGTCGCGTCGAAGAGGATGGTCGACCTCCTGCGCCAGCGGCTCGACCACGTCGAACGCCGGCAACAGCAGGATGACGCCGGCCAGCGCGACCAGCGGCGTGGTCCCGCTCCAAGCGCCGACCACGAGAGCTCCCGCCGCAGCACCCACGAAGAGGCTCCGCGCCAAGCGGGACGCCGGCCAGCGCAGGAAGCTCTGGCAGGCACGCCGCGGGATCGGCCACCGGGCCAGCCCCGGGGCTCGCAACCTGACCCAGGGCCGGCGCCGGGGCATCTCGGCGGCGAGCTGGCGGCGCAGGAGGACGACGGCGCGAAGGTCCTGGACCGACGCCGAGAAACGGAGCTGATCGGTCAGGGTGGCGCGGCGACGAGCTGCCTCGAGTGAGAGTCCCGACAGCCAGGCCAAGCCGAGAAAGGCCACCGCGATGGCCACCGCGACCCCAGCGAGGGCAAGAGCGAGCGAGGAGGTGCCGTCCTGCAGTGGAAGCGTCGCCAGAACCCCGAGCATCGTCGCCGGTGAGGTCGTCAGGCCGAACAGGATGTCGGCGAGGCTCCAAGCCAGCAGGACGGCTCCAACCGCTGTGGCCACTGCCGGGCGCAGGCGGCGTCCCGAGGCCACCAGGGCACAGCTCAGCGTGCTGAGCGGAATCAGCGCGCCGAAGAGCGCCAGGCAGGCGAACCACTCGGCGGGAGAGCCCGACAGTCGCCGAAAGGCGAAGTTGCCCGCGACCGCGCCCAGCACAGCGCCGGCGAACGCGCCCACTCGCATCTGCCGCAGCGCCCCCGGCCGCAGCGCCATCCCTCGCCCAACCGGCGCCAGCAACAAGTACTGGACCTCGGCGTCCTCGATCGCGAGCGGCCCACCTCTGGCTCCCGACCGCAGTCCGGCGAGAGCGGCAAGCGCGACACCGGCGCCGAGCAGCGCCGGTCCCTTGCTCGCGATCTCGTCGACTGCCTCGGCGCCAACGCCGGCGTCGTGGACGATGCCCGCCAGCACTGCGAAAGCAATTGCGCCAAAGAACGCCGCTACGTAGACGCGGTAGAGGATCTCCATCGCGTTGTCGATCTGCCCGACGAAACGGCGGCGGCGGGTCGAGCGCATCGCGCGCTGCGCCCGCCGGAGCTGCCGCTTGCCTCGCTGGTCCCCCACCGGCCTATTATCGAGCCAATGAGCGCCTCTCCCTACGGACCGCGGGCCGAGGCCGGGCCCCCGGGCATGGCGGCCAAGCTGCTCGGCTTCTGCGAGGAGCTGCGCAGCGAGGGGGTGGCGGTCGGCACCTCGGAGATCCTCGATGCCTTCGCGGCGCTGGAGCAGGTGCCGTGGACCTCGCGCGACGACTTCCGCGAGGCGCTGGCGGCGACGATCGCCAAGTCGCAGGAGGACCGGCGGCTGTTCGAGCTGCTGTTCGAGCGCTGGTTCTTCCGCGCCGCCGAGGCGGAGGCGGTCGAGCGCGGGGTCGAGGAGACGGAGCGACGCGGAGAAGGTGGCGAGCGGCTCGACATCGACGAGCTGCGCGAACAGGTGCGCCAGGCAATTCTCGATGGCGATGACGATCAGATGCGCGACTTGGCGCGGCTGGCGATCGCCGCCTTCGGTCGCCAGGGCGAGGGCTCGGGCGTGGTCGGCGTCGACGTGCAGCGAATCCGGCGCACCCTGGGCCTATCGGCCGGCACCCAGGCCCCGGCGGAGGATGGCGCTGCCGAGCTGCCGCCGATCGATCGCGAGCAGCTCAACCGCTTCGAGCGCCATTTGCGTCGCGAGCTCGAGCGCGACCTGATCGAGCGCACCTCCACCCTTCCCCCGTCCCGTCCCCTTGCCGAGCTCGACCGTGCCCTGCCGACCAGCCCGACCCAGGACCTCGCCGCCGTGCACCGCGCCGTCTCGCAGATGAAGCGGCGCCTGGCGACGCTGGGGCACGAGCAGCGCGGGCGCAACAAGGGAAGGTCGATCGACGTAAGGCGGACGATGCGCGCCTCGCTGGAGACCGGCGGCGTGCCGATGCACCTGCGCTACCGGCCGAAGCGCCCGCGCCGTCCCGAGATCTACGTCCTCTGCGACGTCTCGACCTCGGTCACCTCGGCCAGCGTCTTCTTCCTCTCGGTCCTGCACGCCCTGCACGACTCCTTCCGCAAGCTGCGCAGCTTCGTCTTCATCGAGCGCATCTCCGAGGTGACCGAGGTCTTCGAGCACGAGCGCGACTTCCGCGTGATCGCCCAGCGCATCTCCAGCGAGGGCGGCGTCGCCGACGTCTCCGGCTACACCGACTACGGCCGCGTCTGGCTCGAGTTCCTCGGCGAGATCTCCGACGAGCTCGACCCGCGCTCGACCGTGATCGTGCTCGGCGACGCCCGCACCAACGGCCGCGAGCCCCACGCCGACGTCTTCGCCCAGATCTCCGAGCGCGCCGGCCGCCTCTTCTGGCTCAACCCCGAGCCGAAGCTCTACTGGAACTACGGCGACTCGGTGATGGCGGCGTACGAGCGCTACTGCGACGGCGCCTTCGAGTGCTGGACCACCCGCCACCTGGAGAACTTCGTAAACGTAGTAGCCGGCGGCGTCCCCGCAGCCGACTGATCCTTCCGGTGCGCCTTATGTGCCCTATCGGCACATAAGGCGCACCGGAAGGAATGTCGCGGCAGAGCTCGTAAGCATCTGCACAAACCCGCTACCGAGGGGGAGAGATGCAACCGTCCTATCCAGTCTCGTTCTCAGTCGACTATCCGGAGCGTGAGCTGAACCGGTTGTCGACCTTCTTCCGCATATTTGCCGTAATCCCGATCGCGATCGTTGCGTCCCTGCTTCCCGGCTCGGAGATCGCTGCCAGCACGACCAGCAACAGCGTCGGCGGTTCGGTTGCCGGCGGCAGCATCGTCTTCGCCCCAATCGTGCTGATGCTGCTGTTCAGGAAGGTCTACCCACGCTGGTGGTACGACTGGAACCTGGAACTGCTGCGTTTCGGCAACCGCATCGGCGTATACGTGCTGCTGATGGACGACGAATACCCCTCGACCGAGAAACAGCAGGCTGTCCACCTCGACTTCGCCTACCCCGACGCTGAGCAGCTGCAGCGCGGGATGCCGCTGGTCAAGTGGCTGCTGGCGATCCCGCACTACATCGTGCTCTTCTTCCTCTACATCGGCGTTTTCTTCGCTGTGATCTGGGCCTGGCTCGTAATCCTCTTCACCGGCCGCTATCCCCGCAGCGTCTTCAAATTCATCGAGGGAACGATCCGCTGGCACAACCGTGTCCTCGGCTACGCCTTCGCCCTGGTGACCGACGACTACCCGCCGTTCCGCCTCTCCGCCTGAGAGGGGTGCGGGCCTGGGTCGCGCGCTTAGCGGGCGACCCAGGCGTCTTTTGAGGCGGCGAGGGCCGAGACGTCGCTGGGCAGCTCACCGCTGACCAAGTCGGCCAGGGTGACGTGCTCGAGCACGGTACGCAGGCTGGCGCGGACGGCGATCCAGACCTCCTGCAGGTGCTCGGCGTTGCCGCGGTACTCGATCGACTCGGGCGGGGCCGACTGAACGTGGGCGATCGGGCCCTCGACCGCGCGCACGATGTCGGCGATCGTCACCTCCTCTGCGGGACGGGCGAGCCAGTAGCCGCCCTTGGCGCCGCGCCGGGCGCGAACGATGCCGGCGTGCTTGAGCTCCAAGAGGATGTGCTCGAGGAACTGAAGCGGGATGTCCTGCGCATCGGCGAGCCTCTCTCCCTTTACGGGGCCCTCCTCGGCCGCAGCCAGCTCCGCTGCAGCCCGCACCGCGTAGTCCGCCTTTGCCGAGACGCGCATATTCAGCTAGTTAATCAGTCAGCCGATCGCGTCCGGCGCCAGCTTGCGCGCACGGTCGGCCGCTTGCGCGGCTTCGCGCAGGCGGCGACGATGGAGCCAGTGGGGCGCCGCAAGGATCAGGCTCAGGCCAACGGCCGCAACGGCTGCGGCGATCGGCCAGACGTTGGGGTCGCCCTTCTGGATCGTGACGATGCCCGAGCCGACGAGGACGACGCCGAGGGCAGTGCGGATGAAGCCCTGCGGCGCCTTGTCCGAAAGGGCGGCGCCGATCACCACTCCCGGGACCGAGCCGATCAAGATGTTTGCGGCGAGGGTGAAGTCGACGTTGCCGCCGATGATGTGGGCAATCCCGGCCGCCCAGAGCAGGATCGCCGCATGGAAGACATCGGTGCCGACGACCTTCTTCGGGGCGAGCCGGTAGACGGCGATCAACAGGATCGCGATCACGGTTCCGGAGCCGGCCGAGGTAATGCCGATCACGAAGCCCGTGGTAGCGCCGATCACGACCGCCGCGACCTTGTGACGGCGCTCGACCTCGAAGCGGTCGCGCTCATCGACCAGGTTGCGCAGGATCAGCGCCCGGGCCAGGGTGATGATCCCGACCATCAGCAGGGTGCCACCGAGCACCGCGTAGACCAGCGAGTCGAGCCGGTCTTCGCCGATGTGGTTCTCGAGCACCGAGACGATCGCGACACCGAGCACCGCGGCCGGGACGCTGCCGAAAGCCAGCCACTTGACCAGCTCCATGTTCACCGTCTTCATGCGGAAGTGACGCCAGCCGCCGACGGTCTTGGTCACCGCGGAGTAGAAGATGTCGGTGCCGATCGCCGTCGTCGGCTGGATCCCGAAGATCAGGATCAACAGCGGGGTCATCAGCGATCCCCCGCCCATGCCGGTCATGCCGACGAGTACGCCGATACCTAGTCCGAAGACGATGATTGCCGGGTCCATATGAGTTCCGCGCGGGTTGCTTATCGACTTTCCTGACCCTTTTGGTCAGGAGCACGGAGTGCGCCAGGATACCAAGATGCCCACCGCAGAAGCCAAGGATTTCGCCCAGGCCGCATCGCCTGCCTCCAACGACGCGATCCGCGCCTCCCTTTCGATCCGCGGCCTGGCGCATTCCTACGGCGAGCTGCGCACGATCGAACAGCTCGACTTGGAGGTCCCCGCGCATGGGGTGCTCGGCCTTGTCGGCCCCTCTGGCTGCGGAAAGTCGACCCTGCTGGAGCTGATCGCTGGCCTGCAGGAGCCGGAGCAAGGCGCAGTCGAAGTCGGTGGCGAGACCGGCACCCAGGGCCGCCTCGCCGGCTGTGCCTTCATGCCCCAGCGCGACATGTTGCTGCCCTGGCTGACGGCAATCGACAACGCCGCTCTAGCCTTGCGTAATCGCGGCGTCCGGCGGAAACAGGCGCGGGATCAGGCGGGACAGCTGTTCGAGCGTTTCGGCCTCGGCGGCTTCGAGCGCTCCACGCCCGCCGAGCTCTCCGGCGGGATGCGGCAGCGGGTCGCCTTCCTCCGCACCCTGATCGCCGACAAGCCGGTGCTGGCCCTGGACGAGCCCTTCGCCTCGCTCGACGCGATCACCCGCGCCGAGATGCAGGAGTGGCTGGCCGGAGCGCTGAAGGCCGAGCCGCGCTCGGTAGTCCTCGTCACCCACGACATCGAGGAGGCGCTCTACCTATGCGACCGGGTCGCGGTGCTCTCGGCGCGTCCGGCACGGGTCGTCGAGGAATTGAGCGCCCCGGCGCCACGCACAGCGGATCGCGACGCCGCCGTAACCAACCCGGAGTTCGTCGCCGCCCGCGAGCAAGCCCTACACGCACTGCGCGAGGGTGGCCGATGAGCTTCCGGTGCGCCTTTTGCGTCCTATACCCACATAAAGCGCACCGGAAGGGGCCGGGGCGATGAGGCGCTGGGTGTTGCCGGCGCTGCTGGTCGCCGCGCTGGTGGGTGGCTGGCAGATCGTGGCAAGCACGGGGGCCCTCGCTGACGCCCTGCACCTTGACCCGCTCCTCGTCCCCTCTCCTGCTGAAATCGCTGAATCGCTCTGGCAAAGCCGGTCGCTGTTGGCGGAAAACGCTTGGGTGACGCTGCGCGAGATCCTGCTGGGATTCGGTTGCGCGGTCGTGGCGGGCCTGCTGTTCGCGGTTGCCATGCACCTCTCGGAGACCCTGCGGCTTGCCCTCTACCCTCTGCTCGTCGCCTCCCAGACGGTCCCAATCGTCGCCATCGGCCCTATCCTCGTCGTCTGGTTCGGCTACGGGATCTCCCCCAAGCTTTGGATCATCGCCCTCATCTGCTTCTTCCCGATCACCGTCAACACACTCGACGGGCTGCGCTCAGTCGACCCCGAAGCGACCAAGATGATGCGCAGCCTCGATGCCTCGCGGCGGCAGATCCTGCAGCGGGTCGAGGCGCCCTCGGCACTGCCGTATTTCTTCAGCGGGGCGAAGATCGCCGTCACCGTCGCGGTGATCGCGGCGCTCTTCGGCGAGTGGGCCGGCGCCGACTCGGGACTGGGCGTGCTGATCCGCCAAGACAGCGCCCAACTCGAAACCGCCCGCGTCTTCGCCGCGGTGCTTGTGCTCTCGGCGATGGCGGTGGCACTCTTCGCTCTGCTGGCCCTGGCGGAGCGTCGTGTCGTCACTTGGCGATAGAAAGCAGGGGATGAAGCGCTCTCTCACCACGGCGATCACGCTCGCCGTGGCCCTGCTGGCACTCGCCCTCGGTCTCGCCGCCTGCGGTGAGAAGAGCGAGGACGTGACTGGCGGGGCCGAACCCCTCAGCCTCACACTCGACTTCTATCCCAACCCAGACCACGCCGGCATCTACATGGCACAGAAGCTGGGCTACTTCGAAGAAGCGGGCCTCGACGTCAACATCAACACGCCCGCCGACCCCGCGGCGCCGATCAAGCTCCTCGCCGCCGGCCAGACCGACTTGGCGATCTCCTATGAGCCCGAGGTGCTGCTGGCCCGTGAACAGGGTCTCGACGTAAAGGCCGTCGCCGCGCTCGTCAACCGCCCGCTCACTTCGATGATCTGGCTGAAGAAATCAGGGATCAAAGGCATTGGCGGACTGCGTGGCAAGACCATCGCCACCGCCGGCATCCCCTACCAGGACGCCTACCTGAAGACGATCCTCTCCCGCGCCAACCTCACTCCTTCAGATGTCAAAACGGTCAATGTCGGCTTCGGCCTGCTGCCGGCCATCGTCGGTGGCAGTGCCCAGGCGATGCTGGGCGGTTTCAGCAACATCGAGGGCGTCGACCTGCGCCTGCGCGGCAAAGACCCCGTCGTCACCCCGGTCGACAAGCTCGGCGTGCCGACCTACGACGAGCTGGTCCTGGCCGCCCAGGGCAAGCGGCTCGAAGAAGACCCGCGAGCGATCCGTCTCTTCATTGCCGCCCTGGCCCGCGGCACCGCGGCCGCGGCGAGCAACCCGAAGGCTGCGACGAAAGCGCTGCTGGAAGCCAACCCCGACCTCGACCCGAAGCTCACCAAGGCGGAGGTCGCGGCAACGCTGCCGCTGCTCAACCCGGCCCGAGACGGCCACCCATACGGCTACATGGACCCCGCCCAGTGGCGTGAATTCATCGGCTGGATGCGCGACAACGGGCTGACCAACTCGCTGCCATCCCCGGCCAGCGTGCTTAGCAACGACTACCTGCCGGGCGAGATACCCGAATAGAGCGGCGCGCCTTCGCTGAGCAGCGCCGAGATCTTCTCCGGCGGCAGCGCCCGCGAGAAGAGGTGCCCCTGGGCGTAGTCGCAGCCGAGCCGGCTCAGCTCCGATAGCTGCGGCTCGTTCTCGACCCCCTCGGCGATCACGTCGAGGGAGAGGGCGCGGGCCATGCCGATGATCGCCTCGACAATCGCGGTGCGCTCCTGTTCGACTCCGAGCGCGTCGACGAAGGAACGATCGATCTTCAGCGCGTCGAAAGGGAAGCGGTTGAGGTAGGCGAGCGAGGAGTAGCCGGTGCCGAAATCGTCGAGGACGAGGCCGACGCCGATTTCGCTGAGCGCTTCCAGCGTGCCGGTCGCCGTGGCCGACTCCTCGACCAGGACGCTCTCGGTGATCTCGAGTCGCAGATGGACCGGGTCGAGGCCGGTGGCGCCAAGGATGTCGGCGATCGAGGCGGCGAGGTCGCGGTGAGTGACCTGGCGCGCCGAGAGGTTGACCGAGACGTCGAAGGGCCGCTGGTCGGGCCGCAGCTCGTGCCACTCGAGGATCTGGCGGCAAGCGCTTTCCTGTACCCAGCGGCCGATCGGCTCGATCAGACCACTGTCCTCGGCAATCGGCACGAAGTCGCCGGGGTCGAGTAGGCCGCGCGTGGGATGGCGCCAGCGCACCAGCGCCTCGAGGCCGGTGATCTCGCCGCTGCGTAGGGCGATCAGGGGCTGGTAGTGAAGCTCCAGCTCTTCGCGTTCGAGCGCCTGGCGCAGCTCGCGCTCGGTCTCGAGCCGGCGCAGCGCCCGCGCCCGCATCTCGGCGTCGAAGAGCTCGCAGCGGGCGCGGCCGCGTTCCTTGGCCCGGTACATCGCAGCGTCGGCATCGCGGATCAGCAGGTCGGCGTTGATCGGCTCGCGACTCGAGGGCCGGGCGACGGCGATGCCGACGCTGGCGCTGACGAAGTGCTCCACCCCACCCATCGCGTAGGGCTCGGCAAACGAGGCGGCGATGCGGTCGGCGATAGCCACGGCCTCGTCCTCGTCGGCGAGACGATCGACGAGGATGCCGAACTCGTCGCCACCGAAGCGGGCGACGATGTCCCCCGGGCGCAGGTGGGCACGCAGGCGCGGCGCCACCGCGCGCAGCAGCTCGTCGCCAGCATGGTGGCCCATGCTGTCGTTGATCAGCTTGAAGTTGTCGAGGTCGAGAAAGAGGATCCCGACCGGCGAGCCGGAGACCGTGCTGCGCTTAAGCGAATCGCCGAGCGAATCGACGAAGCTGGGCCGGTTGGGCAGCCCGGTGAGCGGGTCATGCAGAACGCGATGGCGCAGCGCCTGATCTGAAGCGTGGCGCTCGATCGCGTCGGCGAGGACGTTGGCCGAGGCCTGGACGAAATGCACGTCCTGAGGGGTGAAGCGGTTGGGCTCGGTGGAGTGGATGTCGAGCACGCCGAAAGGCTGCTGCTTGCCGTCGATCAGCACCGCGAGACTGCTGCGCACGCCCATCACCCGCAGCGCCGGTGGCATCGAAAAGCGCCGCTCGGTCGACCAGTCGTCAACGATCACGTGCAGGCCCGAGTCGAGCGCGGCGCCGGCATGCGAGTCGCGGGCGGCCGAGGCGCGGGCGGAGCCGACCACACGGTCCTCGAGCCCGGCGCGCAGCGCCAGTCGGCGTCCGTCGCGGCCGATCTCCCAGATGCAAGCCGCCTCGACCCCCTCTATCTCGGTCATCAGCGAGGTCGCCTCGCCCATCAGCTCAATCGGGTCACCATCCTTGAGCGCTTGCCCGCCGAGGCGCGCGACTGCCGCCTGCTGCGCCGCGGCGCGCTGCAGCTCCTGCTCGGCGCTCTTGCGCTCAGTGATGTCGTAGAGGACGCCGTGCCAGACGGGCGTGCCGACTTCATCGGGCTCGAGCACCGCCTCGTCAAGAATCCAGACCGTGCGGCCATCGCGAGTGACCATCCGGTAGTCGACCGGCGGCGGGTTGCGATTGCCGATCGTCTTGCGGGTCTCCTGCGACAGCGCCCGCTCGCGGTCGTCGGGGTGCAGCAGCCGCGCCCACAGCTCCGGATCGGCGAGCCACTCCTCGGGCGTGTAGCCGAGGATCTCCTCGATCTGGGGGCTGACATAGCGCCAGCGGCCGTTCTCGCCGAGCTCGGAGGCGTAGACGATCGCCGGCAGGCGCTCGACCAGGCGCCGGTAATCCTCGCCGCCCGCAGAGATCTGATCGAGGAACTCGTTCACTCGCTTGTCGGGCCAGCTGCCGCCGCTTTTCGCGCTCTCCATTGCACGCCTTATCGACGCCTGGCGCTCGCGCTTGAGTTCAGCCGATTAGAGCCCGGTGGTCCAGGCCGCTGCGAGACCCCGAAAAGGCGCGTACGGGGCGTAAAACTCCTCTACCTCCTCGACCGTGGCGCGGCGGCCGAGCCGGGCAAGGCGGCCGACCAGCTTCAGGTAGATCAGATCGCCGGCGGGCAGTGAGTCGGGGTCGCCCCGGCCGAAGAGCCCCAAGCACTGCACCGTCCAAGGACCGATCTCACGCACCGCAAGCAGGCGCTTGTCGCCGTCGGGCTGGGCAGGGTCGCAGCGGCCAGCCGCAATATCACCGGCAACCGAGCGCAGGGCGACCGCGCGTTTCAGCGCCAGCCCCAGTGACTCCAGTTCAACCGGTGCCCGCCCGGCGATCAGGCCGGGAGTTGGAACGTCGCGCAGGGCGCCGCGCTCGGCGCCGAGCCGCAAACCCCAGCGGCCGACCATACGGCGTTGGATGCGAGCCGCCCGGCCACTCTCGATCAACTGCTTGACCACCGCCCAGGCCAGCGCCTCCCAGGGCCAGGGACGCCGGCGTGGACGCAGGTGGGGACGACGACGCAGCAGCGGTCCAAGGAGGGGATCACGGCGAAAGCGGAGGTAGAACTCGCCGAGGTCGTCGTCGACCCCCAGGGCGAAGCGCATCCGCTCCAGGGCCAGCTCCAGCTCCGCGGCGCCCGCTTCGGCTCTCGGGGCGACAACCATCGCGGCGGGCGCGGTGATCGAATCCGGGTCGAGCGGCTCGGCCCGAACCGCAACCCGCCCCTTCCCCGGTTCCCAGGCTCGTGCGAGCACCGGGCAGCCATCGACGTGCAGGAGGCGACTGGCGACGCCCCCTTCGACCCGCATCACCCCGTCCTCACTGCCGTAGCGCGGCAGGCGATAGGGAGACGGAGGACGAACTTCTACCTCGAGGCTCACCGCCCGAGCAGGTGCACGTCAACCAGGAATGAGCGGCTGGCGACGACGTTCGAGGGACGTTCGCGGCGCAAGGACCGACGGGGAGCTCGCTTGCGGCTCGCGACCGCGCCGACTGCCCGCACCGCCGCCACCGTGGCAGCGCCGGCCAGCACACCACCAGCGGCAGCGATGGCCGCGGTCCGCGCCTCGTTGCGCACGACAAGCGCGCCAGCTTCTTCACGGGGCAAGACGCGAACCGGAACCGGCTCAAGCTCCATATTGCTCACCCGCCCGACTGTAGCGACGCGCGCGGCCGCGAACAGGCAACACCCCGCACCTTGCGCAGATCCAAACCGAGCCTTCCTTCAACCAACCGCTGACTTCGTGTTTCTTCGCGCTATGCGCAACTAAAGACGAAGTCAGCCTGGGTTTAGGGTCTTCTCGTAGAGGCGGTACTTCTTGACGACCTTGCCGCCCATGCCTTCCATCGCCCTGTTCATCGGGCCGTTGGTCTCGAGGATCCAGCCCATCTCGCCGCCGCCGATCGCGCCCGGCTGCGCCGCGGTCTCGAGGTGCTTGAGGTAAAGGCCGGCGGCGACGCCGCTGTGGCGGTAGTCGTGCTTGACGCCGAGGGCGAAGACGCGCAGTTGGTCGATCTTGCCCTTGCCGAGCAGGAACTTGAGCCAGCCGAAGGGCAGCAGGCGGCCGCCGAGCTTCGCCATCACCTGGTTGATGTCGGGCAGGGTGAGAGCGGCGCCGATTACCTCGCCGTCCTTCTCGGCCATGAAGGCCCAGTCCTCGTCGATCACCTGTTTGAGGTTCTTGGCCTGGAACTCGACCTCGGCGTCGGTGATCGGGACGAAGCCCCAGTTGTCGCCCCAGGCCTCGTTGTAGACGTCAGTGAAGCGGCGCACCTCGTCGACCATTTCGCGCTTGCGCAGGTTGCGGATCACGATCCCTTCCTCGTGCAGCGCCTTCTCGGCAGCCTCGTGGATAGATGGGTCGAAGCGCTCGCCCTCCTTGAGGTCGCCGAACTGTAGTTCCCACATCTGCACATCCATCGCCTTGCCGAAGCCCTCGGCCTCGATCAGCTCGCGGTAGTAAGGCGGATGCCAGGGCTCGAGGATCATCGGCCGCCGCTCGTAGCCCTCGATCAGGATGCCGATCTCGTCGTTGGTGGTGAAGTCCATCGGCCCGAGGATGCGGCCGCGACCCTTGCCCCGCGCCCACTCGGTGGCGGCGTCGAGCAGGGCGGCGGCGACCTCGGGGTCGTTTGCCGACTCGAAGAATCCGAACATCGCGTCGCTGCCGCCCTGGAACTCGTCCCAGCGATGGTCAACCTGGGCGCTGATCCGGCCGACCGCCTCGCCGTCGCGCTCGGCGAGAAAGAGCTCGACTTCGGCATGCTCGAAGTAGGGGTTCTTCTCGCGGTTGAGGAACTCCATCCGCTCGAAGATCAACGGCGCCACCCACTGCGGCTGGTCGCGGTGCAGGCCGAAGGGCACCTTGACGAAGCGCTTCAGCTCGCGGCGGTTGCGAACCGGGCGGATTGTCACGTTTCCCATGGGAGCCGGAACCTACACTCTGGCCATGAGCGAAACCGCCAAGGCTCCCGTCGACGTCTTCGCGAAGGCGCGCAACCACGACCGCCTCGAGCAACTCGAAGCGGCCAAAGAGCACGACCTCCTTCCCTACTTCCGCCTGCTCACCTCGCAGGCCGGCCCCGTGGTCGAGATGGAGGGACGCGAGACGATCATGCTTGGTTCCAATAACTACCTCGGCCTGACAGGAGATAGCCGAGTCAAGGGGGCGGCGCGCGACGCGCTGGAGACCTACGGCACGGGCGTGACCGGATCGCGTCTGCTCAACGGGACGACCCCGCTGCACGTCGAGCTCGAGCGCGAGCTTGCCGAGTGGATGGGGACCGAGGACGCGATCGTCTTCTCGACCGGATACCAGTCGAACCTGGGCACGATCGGGACAATCCTCGAACCCGGCGACACCGTCATCGTCGATTCCGGCGACCACGCCTCGATCCTCGACGGTTGCCGCCTCTCCGGAGCCAAGCTGCGCCCCTTCCGTCACAACCGCATGGACAAGCTGGAGAAGATGCTGCAGCGAGCGGCGGGGGATGGCGGCGGCGTCCTCGTTGTCGTCGACGGCGTCTTCTCGATGGAGGGCGACGTCTGCAACCTGCCGCGGATCGTCGAGCTCTGCAAGGCATACGGCGCCCGGCTGATGGTCGACGAGGCCCACGGGGCCGGCGTCCTCGGCGCCCGCGGGGCCGGCGCCTGCGAGCTGTTCGGACTGGAGGACGAGGTCGACCTGCGCATGGGCACCTTCTCCAAGAGCCTCGCCTCCTGCGGCGGCTTCGTCGCCGGCCCCGCCGACGTGGTCGAGTACCTGCGGATCTCCTCGCGCTCCTTCGTCTTCAGCGCCTCGGCGGTGCCGGCCGCAGTCGGCGCCGCACTGGCGGCCCTGCGGGTGATCCGCTCCGACGGGCCGCAGCTGTTCGAGGCGCTGCTCGACAACGCCGAGTACCTGCGCGAGGGGCTGCGCCATCTGGGGCTGAAGGTAATCGAGCCGGGCACACTCCCGGACGGGACGACCGCCACCACGCCCGTCGTCCCGGTCATCGTCGGCGATGACTGGCAGGCGGTGCTGGTCTGGAAGGCGCTCTTCGATGCCGGCGTCTACACCAACGTCGCGATCCACCCCGCGGTACCCCCGGGCGGCGCCCTGCTCCGCACCAGCTTGATGGCGACCCACGAGCGCGAGCACCTCGACGGCGCACTGGGAACGATTGCCCGAGTGATCGAAAACTTTCCCGATCTACCCCGCTCGGGGTAGTTTCGGCCCTGTCCAAAACGGGACGGGTCGAGCGGAGCCACGAAAAAGATGCTCTTAGCGACCGGGCCGCAGTGGCATTGCTTCGGCCGGGGTTGACGCTCCCCGCCCCCAGCGCATAGCTTGGCCACGCGCCGATCGCATCCCGGGGCAGGGAAGCGAATGGTGGAGAACTCGTCTCAACCAGCCGGAGCTTTGCCACCGGTGCGGCGCACAGAGCTACCCAGTCAATGACCCAAAGGGAGGAGTCCTAGTGGACGCTGTTTCGATCGCCCCTGCACCGCCTACCGCCTCGGCAATCCAGGCCCCACAGCACATGCAGGCGCTTGCCCGCGCCAATCGCGTGCGACTTGCAAGGGCTGAGCTGAAGCGCTCAATCGCCCGGGGGGACCTCGATGCGGCTGATGTGATCCAGGACTGCCCCTGGGAGACCGAGAGCATGACCCTGGCCGAGCTGTTGACCTCTCAGCGCCGCTGGGGCCGCACCCGCGCCCGCAAGTTCCTGCTCGGCCTCGCGCTCAACGAGAACAAGCGCCTCGGCACCCTCACCTCACGCCAGCGCATGCTGCTCTCGACTGAGCTCTCCACCAGAGATTCAATTCTCGTCTGACGAGACCAGCCGCCGTCAGGCAAGGACGCAGGGAGCGTGGCGTGCTCTGCACGCGAGCGACCGAGGACGCCGCCTGACGGCGGCTGGTCTCGTCAGCCGCCGCCGAAGCGGCCTACTTTGAAAGACAGTCCTCCTGACGCCCGCTGAAAAGCGCGGCGCAGGAGGAAGAAGGTGGCAATGAAGGCTGCCGCCCCCACTCCCAGGCAGACCGCCAGGATGAGGCCGGCCACGTAGAAGAGGCCACCGACGACGACAACGAAGACCATGCCGGCGAGCAGGGTCGTGTGGGAGCGGTAGCCGGCGAAGTGCTCGCTCGCCGCGGTCGCAAGACCGCCGAGGCCGGCGAGCACGACGCCCACGCCGAGCGCAGTTGGGTTCTTGCCGATGACGCCGATCGCCAGCATCACGATGCCGGCGAGCACGCTGAGCTCAGCCAGCGGAAAGTTGCCCCAAGGCGCCGGCGGCCGCTCCTCTGTCCCCCGTCTCTCGCTCAACGGCCGCAAGCCGCGCGGATAACGGACATCCAGACGAGACCTTGACCCGCCACCAGCCCATCAGCATGCCCAGCGGGCCGAGGCGTGGTCGCGAGTGCCAGTGCCCACAGCCGGGCTCGCCGATGTCGGCGCGCGAGATCCGCAGCCACTTGTGCTCCGCGGGCGCGACGAGCATCTGCTCCAGCAGCTCGCGGTTGCGCGTCTCCACGACGGAACGCTCGCGCAGAGCCACCTGAGCAGCCGAGATCCGCGAGGCGAGCGCGTCGCGCACCTGCTCCAGCTCCTCGAGCCCGGCGATCCGCGGCGTGGCGGAGCGAGCGGGCACGTCAGTATCGAGCGCCAAGCGCGGGAAAGCCTCGGCCGTTAGCCGACCGAGCTCGTGTTCGAGCCGACCGATCTGACGGCGCAGCTCAACCCGTGCGAGGCGCTCGTCGCCCCCCACCCGGAGCGCGCTGAACATCTCTCGTTCGAGCAGATCCGACATAGACCCAATCGAGTGTAGATCACACGCCTTCCGCCGTTCCTTAGCCGTTTATTACGCAGCAGTGGAACAGCCCGCGGGCTAGGCAGCATCGATCGCAGCGCATGCGATCCAAAGCGCCTCGTCGATCGAGGCCTGCGGCACACCCTTGACTTGAACCGCGGCGATGACGAGACGTCTCGAATCGAGCCGCTCTGGCACGCTCGCGGGGGTATCGCCGAAGAGCAGCGCCAGCGGCGCTTGCTGGTCAGCGATTACGAGGGTGCCCTGCGTCAGCTTTCCCGGCTTGCCGGGAAGCGACTCGCCGGGGGCGGAATCGCGGATGCAGAGGGCGCCGTATATCCGTTCGGCATCGAAAGCACGGAGGGCGACGCCAGTCTCGACCGTGGCGATCGTGAGCGCGTCCGCGGGAAGGCCACGGCTGGCGAAGGCGCCGTCATGAAGGCGGTCGAGGGCGAGCTGCTCGACCGGAGTGCGGGTGCGATCGGGGTCGAGCCCAATCTGACGGAAGAAGACGCGGTAGGCCCAGGGAATGGGCCGCTCCCGCATATGGATCGCGTGCGAGCCGTAGAAGCGGTCCGAGAGGTCACGCAGCCGCCGCTGCACCGGCTCGGGGCTACGGGACGGACCGGCCTCCGCCTCGACCCAGGAGATCCCCAGACCGGGGAACTCCTCGGCGATGCGGGGCGCCACCGCACCCTGCTCGGGCAGTGGCTCCCAGCCGGGATCCGCACCGCGAGCCTCGGCGCGGGGCACGTCAGCCGACCTCTGCCCGGTCGGTCGCCCAGAGCGGGTTCCCGCCGACGCCTGATATCCGCTGAGAGGAGTTCACCCAGCCACCGTAGCGCGCGTAGGCTAGGTTGGCGATTGCCCTGCGGTTCGACTGGGAATGGCTCGCAGGACGCGCGTTACTTGCGCAAACGACGCCTCTCGGCACCATCCCCACGCTTGCACTTGACCTTCATCGGCGGGTTTGCCGTCAGGCGACGTCCGTTGTGAGCGCGGAACTTGACAGTCGCGCGGTGCGTGGCTGCGCAGAGATTGGTTGAGTTTTCAAGCAGACCTCTCCGACCCCCGCGCATCAGAAGCACTACTTCTTCAAGCGGCGCGTCCGGGATGAAATCGAAAGTGCTGCGAACCCCACCGTTCACCGAATCGATGCGACCGGCTGCAACGACTTCAACGTCTCCCTCGAAGCGCAGGACCAAGTCAGGCAGTGGATTGCTTGATGAGCGCAGATAGACGTTACCTTTCAGCGGCTGATCGAAGAGAGGCGTCTTCGCCACGGCACGACCGTATATGGAGGCTGCCGGGCACTGGTCAGCGGCAAACTGAACCCGTGTGCAAACCGTACCGATATGAGATTGATCGAGGAACTCGGAGTGCGGCAGCGCGACGGAGAGAGTTCCGATGTTCGCATCGCCTGCCTTCGCCCGCGTGACGGCTCGCAACTGCGGGTGTCCGCCCCGGCGCGTACCCCCCTTGAGGAAGAATGAAAGTCGGGGGTGAAAAGGCAGGCGAGCACAATTGACCGCACGAAAGCGGGCAGAGGGCTTGGCGACGGCGCCAGTCGTCGCGGTTATCCGCCCCTCGATCTCCTTACCGTCGCAGCTAGTCGGATTCAGGGTGAATGGTTCGCGATCGAGAATGACCTGCACGGTCCTGTATCGGAGGGGAATGCCTTCGATGATCTGCGGAAGGGGGTCTGATTGGACAGAGCCCCGGGCCGTCACCGGATCGACGCTGATCGCCGATCGCACGACGACATCACCGAGATCGAAGGGACCGGCCTGCGCGGGCACGACGGCGACGGCGCTGAAGGGAGCGCCTTTATACGGGCCTCCGAGATAGACGGCAGTGGACCGAGCCCCCGGCTGGGGGACCCAGAGCGGCGCCGCGCCGGCGCCGGTCGCTGCAACCACCCTGCCGATGCGCGACCCGGCCGGACAAGCACCGGTCGTCGCCGCAAGCCCCCCGCAACGCGGGATGCCGCTGAAGTTGGCTGCCAGGCCCTGGGGAAGGGTGATGCCGAGGGCCGCCGGATTCAGTTCGCCGTCTTCGCGAGTGAGGGTGAAGACGAACGGAGAGTAGCTGCCACCGGTCGGGTCAGTCGTTCCGCCGTCGAGGTCCGGCGAGAAACGACCTGTGCCAGCGCAACCTTCATCGACTCTCATCGGAGTCTGTCCGATTGCCGGCTCCCCTCCCGACCAAGGCACGAGTTCATAACTCGTCATGTAGGTGCCGCAAGACTCGGGGTTGAGAAGAGGAGCCCGAAAGCCCGACTTGATCGTGACTTTGGCTTCGCGCAGGGGCGCCTGCGGGAGTCCCGTCAGACCCGAATCTGGGTCGAGCGTGATCGATTCGACCTCGCCCGAGGCCTGATCGATCTGCAGCTTGCCGGGCAGCTTCACGTGGGCGCCGAGATCGTCGGCGACGAGCCAGAAACGGAAGAGATTTCCCGGTTCGGGCTGACGGAGGTAGATCGCGCCGCTCATCCTCCGGGGAAGAGCCGGAATGTCCAGGTCGACACCGGCGATCTTCGCGGCATCGGAGCAGTGGGCCGCTTCGCGCTTGCCGAAGCGAACTTCGTCCTCGCTGCAGGTGGCGAGCCCTTCGGCGGCGCCGGTGTTGATCACCATGCCGGGTGGGAGCTTGAACCGAATCTCACGGATCTGCGAAGGTTCGAGCACTTCCACTCCCGTGGCAGCGTCTTGGCTGATCGTCAGCTCGAGGCCTGTCGGCACACCAGCTCGCCGGGTTGTCGGCTCGACCGTCACGACGGGCCCAAATGGGAGTCCGTCGCAGCCGGTGATCGACGGCATGAAAGTGGACTTCGTGTCGAACCGCTGCGGTTCGACCCAACTGGAAGCGGCAACGCCGACCTCGAGGGGGACGCCGCAACTAGTCGGGTTTGTCATGAACGGCAGTTTGCGCGAGCCAGGGGGGCGTGCCGCCGAGACCACGCAATCTTCGGAGATGACCTTGCTGGGCGTGCAGCGTTCAGTGTCGTGCACCGAAGCGGCCGGGACGCCCCATGCCGTGGTGTTCGCCCTGATCAAGCGGGCCACGGCCGGGGCGTTCACCAGTTCGGCGGTCAGCCCGTAATCACCCTCCGAGCGCAGCTTCAGATCGACGAAGGCCGGGCTGAGGCCGGCGATGAAGCCCAGGCGCGCCACCGAGTCGCCGCCGGGCGCCTGCATCATGTAGACGGGCTCAGTCAGTTCTCGTTTCAGCTCGTACGCCAAGATCTTCGTGACGCCGACCTGGGAGCCGTTCGGGCAACTTTCGCCTCCTTGGATCGACGTGGTGAGTTCCTCGACCGTGCACAGCTGCGAATCGCCGATGACGTTGGGTTCCCCGATGAGGCCGGGCGGCAGTTCGAAGCGCACGTTGCGGGTCGCCGCATAGCTGTCCTTCAGCCCGAAGACATTGGGCGGGCTGTTGGGATTCTTGAGGATGTTGAATTCGAAGCTCAGGTCAGGATGAGCACCGGCCTGGTGGTTGGAAAGCGAGGCGCTGACCGATTCCAGCCCAAAGCAGGCCGGCCGAGGATTGACTTCGCAGTCTTCGACCGCGCCATGCACCGGAATCGGAATCGCAAGCGAGATCGCGACCAGGGCCAGGCTCAACAGCAGGGTCGCCCGTGTCACTTCCTACCTCCTCGATCGCTCGCCTGCGGATGGGCCTTTCGCCCATGCCTTTGCCTATGGGTCTTTTTCACGCACCGCCCTTTAACTCGGTGCCGGCCCTTGCCGCACTGTTTGCGGATCACGACATTGCCACTGCTGGAATTGTCCCGCCCCGGGGCTTGAAGCTGTGGCGGGTTAACCGGCGCTGGCTGACAGGCATCGCCCTGGCAAGCTCCTTTTTCCGTCACGACCGGTATTCCGCCTTCGCTGCGTGCGTCATAGAGGGACATGCTGCCCGGTACGTCGCTCGAGAGCAGGCGATCCTGGGTTGCAAGGATGGCATCCCGTCCGTCCGCGCTCATTCCGAAGAGATAGCTGTTCCGGTCACCTTGCCCAGAAGAGATCAGATCGACGCACCCACGGCTCGGGACGCACCCACCGGTTCCGCCTGCTCGCCACTCGTACACGTCCTGGGTGTTGTTCACGTCTTCGGGAAGCAGGCGTTCGGTGCTCTGGAAGAACACCACGCTGCCGTCATCGGTGATGCTGGGGACCGCAACCGCCGCGTTCAGCGGCGAGGCGGCGTCGATCGACTGGAGATCCGCATCGCCGCCGCTGGCGGCCACCCCACTTGGGCCGCAGGAAACGCAGACCAGCCGCTTTCCGACCGGCGCTGCCGACTCATAGCGGTAGACGGAGGATTTGGCATCTGAATTTTCCTGGCTTGTCAGCTGCGCGTGCGACTGGAAAAGGAGCACGCCGCCATCGGGGGTCGTGCGGGCGACCGAACGCCCCAGCCCGGATTTCAGCCCCGGGTTGACCGCATCCACCCAGGCAGCGAGATTCTGCTGCTGGCTACCGGCGAACCCAATCAGGTCCTGCGGGTTGAGGACGGCGACGAAGTGGGTTTCCCCGCTGGACTCGTCCCATACGTAGAGGTTGGGATCGTCGGTGACGGCAACTTCGCCGCCTTCGTTCGCTTCGCCCCCCGTGAGCGCTTCTTCAGAGGTGAAGAAAACCCGCGAACCGTCAGCAGGGACATTGACGAACACTGCTGCTGCGGCTATCTGTCGGGTTTCCTGTGTCTCGGCATCGAAAACTTTGAGTGACCCGGGATTCGAGCCGGCGGATGCGATGGTGTAGAAAACCCTGACACCATCCTCCGAGACACCGGCGTAGTTGTTCGGCGCCGGTGCGATCAAGCTGACGACCCCCTCTCGATTGAGGTAGAGCTTGCCGCCCACCTTGAACACAACCGAGTCGCCATCTTCGGTGGCACCGACGAAGCTGGCATTCTCGCCGGCGCCGAACGGCGCCCCGCCTGGCTGCACCGAGACGACGGTCGAGCTTGTGGACCCCGCGAGGCGACTGTAGATTGCGGCCGTTCCAGCGGCCGGCGCACCAGGCTCGAGCTGCGCGTCGGAGGCGTAAATCGCCTTGCCACCAGCGCTCACGAAGCGGGTACCGGCATCCAGATCCATGCCGAGACTGCCGCAGCCGAGGACTTCGAAGGAGCCGGGGGGGGCAACCTGTCCGCATCCTTCGCCACTTCCTGGGACCGGCACCCTCAGGTAGGTTCCCACAGGCAGTGCCCCGGGCAGGGAATCGTCCGACCGCAATACCCACAGAGAGAAGCGCTGATCGGGCGAGATCGCGTGCATGAATGGGTCACCGCCGCCAATCTGTGCGTAGTTCGGTCCAGCGAGCTCGGTCGACCAGCCAGCTGCGGGATGATCGCCTTCTCCCTGGGCGCGCTGAGACAGATAGGTGTCGCTGATGCCCGTTCCTTCAAAGCCCGGCAAGGTGCCGCTGGTAAGGAATGTGAGGCGTTCACCGGCCTGCTCTCCACGGGGGCTGACGAGGTAGCTGTTAATAAGCAGACCCGCATCCTCCTCCGAGAGCGCATGGGGCATCAGCCCGCCGGTCTGCGCCGGGGAGACCAGCTCATAGGCGCGGCAATCGGGCAGACGGGCACTCGCGCCAACGCGATAGATGGCGTTCGAACAAGACTGGCTCGACGGCCGGCTGCGTGTCGTGAGTTCACCGCTGTCCTCGTCGCTGCCGGCTCCGTTGGAGGCGACGAGACGGAAGCCGTAGGTCGTTCCCGCTTCCAGGCCGAACAGCGGGATTTCGACTTCAGTGGGCCCGCTTCCCGCGTCGAGCATCACCACCGAGGTGCTGTTGCCAGGCGATCCGTCCGCTCCATACTCGACGTGGTATTCGGTGTCGAGTCCGACCGGATCGATCGTCGCCCGCACCGTCGCTTCGCTGTACTGGATTGGGGCTGTGTCCCCGAGCTCCACTTCGGGCGGCCCGAACAGGACCCCGTCGTCATCCAGGCCACTGGCGCCAAAGCCGTTTTCGGCGACCAGGCGAAACCGGTAGCGCTCACCCGGTATGAGCCCGTCGATCGCTGCGTTCACGTTGACCGCCGCGTTCCCGTTGCCGATCTCGGCGGGCGTCTGCGTGCAATCCCGAGATTCGGCGTCTGCGAATCCCCCCTCTTCGAAGGCCGACTCGAGCACGTATTCGAAGCGACAGGCAACCAATGCTTCTCCGCGGGGGTTGACCGTCCCATGCAAACGTGCACCGCCGCCGCCGAATTCGCTCGCCCTGCCGGTGCTGACGATCGGCGCTTCGCCATACCCCAGCGGGCCGAAAGCGGTCACGCTGAACGATCCAGGCGCCGTGTCTTCGAAGGCGACGTATACGTTGCCGCTGGCGGGATCGAACTCCTCGCAAGTCGGCGTCGTCGTATCGTCAAGCGGCGGTTCGTGCAAGGCGCACGAATTGTCGACCGCAACGGCACGAGGTCGGTTGAGCGAGGTGGTGAATTTTCCGAATTCGGCGACGAAGCTGCCCTCGCCGTCGAACTCTCGGACAGCCCCGTCGCCGTTCGTGAAGGTGATCACATGGCCACTCTTCACATCAACGGCTAGAGAGAAAACGGCGTTGAGAAGGCCGCTGGGGCTGTTGGCCCCATCGAACCCTCCTAGCTTGGCCGTGCCCTGGCCGTCAACTCTGCAGACCTGACCCGGCTTCGATGTTCCAAGGGAAAGATAAACATCGCCACTGAGGGGGTCCGACGCGATCCCATTCATCGGTATCAGTTTTTCGCACAATCCTTGGGCGAAATCTCCGTCGAGCAGAGACGATCCGTCTGCAGCAGACTCGAACTCGAGCACGTGAGAATCGGTGATTGCGAGCAGGCGATCTTCCTTGCCGATCGCTATGTCGCGCAGAGCAGAATCGCCCACCGGCAGTTCCGATCCGGTGACCAGGGGCGGCGCGTGCCTAGCGTAGCTCGTTGCGCCGCTTGGCGGGCAGCTGCTGGGCGCATAGTAGGCGATCGCGGTTGCGCTGATAGATCCGTTGCCCCTGTCGAGCGTGTAGACGTTGCAGGCCCTGTCGACGGCGAGCTCAACGGGCTGCGCCTGGTCTTCGAACTGCGTCAATTCCGCACCCCCCGGCCCGAATACGCGCACCAGGCTGCCGGTTCCCACATAGACATCGCCGTAGCCGTCCGTGGTAACCGTGCGCGCGCTGACCAGAGCCTTGGAGAGCGGCGGACCCAGCGGAGCTCTGCTCGGGTCGGGCAGTGGCCCGAAGGAGAGCAGGCTGGCCCCCGGCCCAGCGCCCGAGCTGACATAGACCCGCCCGGGCCCAGCACCAGGCAAAACCCGAGTCTTCACCTGCGCTCCCTGCGGTCCACTGGAAAGCCCGGCGATGTCTGCCGTGATCTTGGCGGCGGCTCGCAAGCTGAGACCCCCGGTAAAGCGCACAAGGTAGGTATCGCTAGCCTCGGGGGGCGTTCGCACCTGCACATTGCCGGTCCCGATGCCAGCGAGCCCTTCCAGCGCGGCTTGGACTGCTCCGGCACTGGAGTCGAAGGCGAGCGAAGGGGTGCTCTCGCCTTCGTAGCCGAGTTTGAAGCTGCCGCTAGCATCGCTGAAATCGATTTCCTCGAACGCATCGTGGTTGGGGAGCACCGCCAGCCCCGAGGGTTCTGCGTCCTGCAGCGCAGGCGGAGCGAGCTGGGTGACAAAGCCCCCGCTCGCCTCGAACTCATCCACGACGCCATGACCCGAGTCGTAGACGAACAGATGACCGCTGAAGGGATCGGCGCCCACCGCCGCCCCTTCGCCCAGCTCGAATCCAGACGAGCACAAGGGACAGGCGGTGCTGCTGGGCACCTCCGCCCCGTTGATCGTCCTGGTCACTCGAAACGATTTGACATCCGGCCCCGAGAGCACCTCGATCTCGTCACTGTCCGGGTCCGCTGCGAAGAGAAAGGTGCGTCGGTCGGAGCCCTCCGAGGGATAGGTGTAAGCGGCCACTGCCGTCACTTCCCCCAGTTCCCCTTCGCCGATGTGACCGCCGAAGGCGAAGCCGTCGACGACGGAGGGAGGGAAGACCAGTGAGTTATCAGTCCCACCAGTCAACAGCGATGAGTCACCTTCCAAGTTCGGCAGGTCGATGCTGCCCAAAGCATGGCTGTAGGTCACCGTGTAAGAACGGGTGCCTTGCTCCCCTTCCTTGACCGAGACGTTGCCCGCCCCGATCGCCGGCAGGGCGACAAGGGCAGTCTGTACCTCAGCCGGCGAAGCGTCGAAGTCGAGTGGCGTCGTTTCCTGTCCTTCGAAGATCAGCTTGAAGGTGCCGCCGGTGACCGGCGGGCGCACCCTGAAGCGCTGAACCTCGTTTTGCCCTGTTGTGCCCTCGGCCTGAAAGGCCGAAATACGATTTCCTTCGGCCACGTACACACGGTCATCCGCCCAATCGACGGTGAGCCCCTTGGCGCCCGAGCTTGGACCGAACGCTTCTGAAGAACCATAGCTCGGCGGGTTCGAAAACGGGTATTCGGTGGGCATGAACCGCGCGACGCTGCCGGTCTCTCGCTCAACCGCATAGACCCGACCCTTGCTGTCGACGCCGAGGCCACAGGGTTCGTGCAGATCGGCGATCGAGCCTATCTTGTCGTGCCCGGGATCGAAGATCTCGATTTCGCCCTCCCCGGCACTCGAAACGTAAACGTCGCCCTCCGTATCGACCGCAGTACCGCATGCCTTGTCGAAGCCCGGGATCGGAGCCAGTTCACTGCGCACCGGAACCGCAGCGCTAGCGCTAGCCGGCAAAATGAACACACAGACCAACCCGATACCAATAGCCAACGGGCCAAGGAAGCGCGCATAGCTGAACTTCCCGACAGCGACGAACGGTGTTCCCAAGCGACTCAGCCCCTCCCACGTTCAACTCAGATCAGCACCCCCCCGGTGCTATAAACAGACACAATAAAGACTATCTGGGTACCTGTCAAGTTCGCACGCTGCAACATCTGGCCTTCTTGGGACAGCCCGCACAGGACTGCTCGCCTAGCGGGCTGCCCAAGTCAGTGAGTCCACTCTGGCTGGAGATATTTCCCTAATAACAGTGTGGCGACCGCGCCCGTGACGAAATGCACGGAAGTGGTCGGCGACCCACACGGTTTCGTTACTGTATTACATAGTGCGTTCGAAATGGCACTTGCCGAGCCGACTCCGAGGAACGCCATTGCGGCGACCGCGGTGACTACGGCGAGGCCTAGGGTTCTTGCCAACCTCATCCTGTCTCCCTTACGCAAAACAGCCCGCTCAGGCAACCTGAGCGGGCTGTTTGCTATTCAATACGACCCTTAGTCGTACTCGGGTCGGTCCTCGAACTTACTACTCGCTAATGAACACGTTCGCTAAGGGTTTGACCACGATGTCTAATTCAGCAGTGGCCGGGCAAGCGGATCCAGCGATTTTGTTGACTGTCTGTTTTTGGATCGTGACGTTGTTGCCTAGTCCGGATCCTTCGGCTGAGCCTTTCAGACCGGTGCCATCGTATTCACAATGGATGAAGCCGAAGAAGCAGTTGACTAACACTTTCGCCGTACCTTCGACTCCAGCTTTTTCGGCAGCGGTTTTGGTGACTTTAATAGTAGCAATTGCCGAGGTCTGTTTCACCGTGCATGAACCGACAGAAGAGGTGCAGCCGCTGTAGGTGAAATTACCTTCGATAACCTGCGGTAACGCTAACGGTCCTATTTTGGTGCTCTGGAATAAGACGGTGCTGCATGTGATGTCAGCCGTGCTGTTTAACAGGGTGGCTACCCCACTGTTGACGTAATGCACGGAAGTGGTCGGTGACCCACACGGTTTCGTTGCCGTGTTACATAGTTGCGTCGAAATGGCACTTGCCGAGCCGACTCCGAGGAACGCCATTGCGGCGACCGCGGTGACTGCGGCGAGGCCGAACATCCTTGCCAATCTCACTTTGGTATCTCCCTTCTCAGCTGATGAGCTGAGCTTGATTGATCTTGAGCCCAAACATTGGACAGCACTTTTTTAGCGGCTGACCGAGGAAGGCCGTGAGAAATGTGGTGTCCCGACGCTCCGCGAGCGGTATCAGCGGGCGGGCAAGACGCTAAGTACCTGCAAATCGCTGGATGCGCAAAACGCGAGCGCGCGGGATCGTGCCATGCGACTAATGGTGTCCTGAATCGGTGAATGGCCAGGATCGACCGACCGAGGCGCGGCGAGTTGCCCGCAGCAGCTCGCCGATATGGGTCTCGAGCTGAGGTGCCGTCAGCTCGCCGACGCTGGCGTCCTGCAGCGTGCCGCCGGGGTAGACGTAAGCAAAGGTAGGACAACCACCGACCCGGTAGAGGCCGCCGACGGCGCCGTCGCGGTCATAGCCAACCGGCATCTTCCAGTGGTGGCGTTGGCGCAGGTCGCGCACGGTGTCGGGATCGTCACGCACGTCCAGCGAGAGGAAGCTCACGCGTCCACGGTAGCGCGCGTAGACCCGGTCGACCACGTCCTGCTGTTCGACGCAGTTCCCCCCTCGCGAGAACCAGAACGAGAGCACGAGGGGGCGGCCGAAGAAGTCGCAGATGCGAATTGCGCCCGGAGTGCGAATACCGCAGGCGGGCCTGCGGCGGGCGCTCTGCGGACACGGCGTCTGCGCGCTTTCGCAATCGTCCTGGGCGACGTTGGCATCGCCTTCCAGCGACCCGGCCGCATCGGGGACGGCGAACTCGGGCAGGGGCCAGTGGCGCGCCACTTCGTCGAGACCGAGGGTGCCTTCGTCCTTGTTCTCGAGGGTGTTGACGACAGCGATCACGATCACCGCAGCGAAGATCAGGCCGACGAGGAGCGAGTAACGATCCCTCATTGCTCCTCCGTCCAAACCAACGCGGCCGGCAGCGCCACCATCACGCCAAGCAGAGCGACGACGAGGTCGATCACGGTGACGAAGCCGAAATCGCGGAGCATCGGCACGTTGCTGGCGATCAACACGGCGAAGCCGGTGGTGACCGTGACAGCCGAGGCGAGCACAGCGGGCCCGGTGCGCGCATAGGCGGAGCGCAAGGCATCCTTGACCGCAAGCCCCCCGCCCCGCTCCTCATGGAAGCGAGCGGAGAGGATGACGCTGAACTCGGTGGCGATCGCGATCGTCAGCGCACCCAGCGCCGCCGACATCGGGTTGAGCGGGATCCGACTCAGCCAGAGCACAAGCCCAGACCAGCCAGTCGCAAGGACCACCGGGGCAAGCGGAACAAGCGCACGTTTGAACGAGCGGTAGACGAGCAGCAAGATCAGCGCCACAGCGCCCAGACCCGCCAAGGTGAGCCAGTAGCGGCTGGCGGAGAGATTCGAAGCCGCGGCGGCGGCAATCACCGGCAGGCCGGCGAGGCGGACTCGAACCCCCCTCGGCGGCCCATCCGCGGTGCCCGGCTCACCGATCTCGCTGCGCACCCGATCGATCAGATCCTGCTGCGCCTCGAGCGATTGCGCGCGAATCCCGAAGCTGAGCAGGGCCGTGTGCCCGGGCAGGCCGGTCTTTGGATCGACGGGAGCGACCTGTTCGAGGTCGTAAGCAGGCAGTTCGCTCAGGGTGGCACGAATGTCGCGCCGGGTGATCCGTTCCTTCTTACCGCTCGTGATGAGGAAATCCGAGAGGGCCGGACCGGGGCAGACTTCCACCTCGAGGCAGCTCGGCTGCGGACCCGAGAAGCCGTTTTCGCTCAACACCCGCTGCTTGAAGGCGGCCATCCACTGAATCGTGGCTGGATCGCTCAGGTCGGGTGCTTCGACGCTCAGCTCGAGCTGACCCGAGACACCCGTCGCATCTTGCACCTGATTGAGGTTGCGAATGGCGCCAACGCTTTGCGGGGCCAGATCGCGAATGTCCGTGACTGTGCCAACTTGAGTTCCGAGACCCCAGCCGACCAGGGCAAGGGCGGCGCTGATGCCGAGGACACGTTTTGGGTGCGCGAGGGAGAGAGCCAGAAGGCGTTGCGCGGGCGGCTGGAACGGGTGCCCCTCCGCTTGCTGGGTTTTTCGCCTCGCGCGCTGTCGCTCTCGCCAAGTGGTCTGTGCGAAAAACAGGACGCCGCGCGCATCCGGGGCACCCGTTCCAGCCGCCTGGGGTCGGAGCCTCAGCGCCGCGAAACCGGCGGTCATGGCAAGGGCGAAGCCGATCGCTATTCCGATGATGAGCAGCAAACCGAACCCCCGCACCATCGGTATGGGCGAAAGCTGGAGGACCAGGAAACCGGCTGCCGTGGCCAGACAGGCCGTGGCGATCGCCGGACCGCCACGCGCTGCCGCTCGCCGCGCCGCGTGGATGCCGCTGGCCCCAGCGGCGACCGCCTCGTCGTAGCGAGCTTGGAGCTGGATTGCGTAGTCGACCACGAGACCAATCAAGATCGGCATCGTGGCGATTGAGGCCATCGTTAGGGAGCCGCTGAAGAGCTCCAGCAGGCCGAATGTGATCGATGCCGCGGCAAGGGCAATGGCCAGGGGAAGGAGGCGGAAGCGCGATTGGAAAACAACCAACAGGGTCAAGGCCATAACCACGATGGCTACCGCGAGCAGGATCAGCAGAGCTTTCTTGAGCGCGCCTGCCAGTCCATCGATCACAACCGGTGCCCCGGAGACGGTGTAGGAGCCGTGGTGGAGGGCGAAGCAGGGGGCGGGCTTGCCGGTGGCACCGCAGAGGTTGCGGGGCGTGGTGTCGTTGACGGCAGCGCTGATCAGATCGAGGGCGTGGGTGCGTTCCGATTCGCTCAGACCGGGGCGCAGGCGCACGACGATCTGAGCGGAGTGGTTGTTGGGGAACAGGTAAGCCAGCCGCGCCTTTGGGGTGCCGCGCGAGCGGCGCAGGTCGAAGACGATCGAGGCGAGGAAGTCGGGGTTGTTGAAGCTCGGGGCGCTGGTGATGCCGTAGCGTGACGCGACCGCCAGGAGAAATTCCTTCAGCTGCGCGGGGGGCACCGTGGCGGCCAGCCGGCGCAGCTGGCGGTCGATCTGGATCACCGACTCGTTGAGGAAGGTCGCCGGCCCGACCACGAACTGCACCGGGTCCATTTCCGCCAGCTCCGCACAGGGACCCGGGATCGGCTTGGCCCCCTCTGGCACCTTGCCCGAAAGGCAGCCCTCCAGGCGCAGCAGCCGTTCCAGGTTCGAGGTCAGAACCAGTTCCTGCAGGTCCCCTTGCGCCAGCACCACCACCGGTTCTTCGCCGAAGACACTGCGCACGTCCTGTGTGGCCCGATAGGCCTCGGTGTCCGTATCGACGAGGGTGTCGGTGCCGGCGTTCGTCTGAAGCTGCGTTGCCGCTATGCCGGCGGCAACGGCTAGCAGGGCCGATACGGCAAGGACGACGCGCGCGTTGCGCGCCGCCCAGGCGGCAACTGCGCTCAATCCATCGAGAGCGGACCAGTTACATCCGCGTTGAGAAACTGGCTGACGAACCGGTTTTCGGAGTCGAACAGTTCCTCCTTGGGGCCCGACTCAACGATCTTGCCGTTCCAGAGCACCGCGATGAAGTCGGAGATGCGCCGTGCGGTATTGAGGTCGTGGCTGATCACCAGGTAGCAGCCACCGTTCTCCTCGTGGACCTCGCGGACCAGCTCGCAGAGCAGCGCCGTGCGCACCGGGTCGAGGCCGGAGTCGGGCTCGTCGAACATCACGATCGCCGGTTCCAGCACCAGCGCCCGGGCGAAGCCGGCGCGCTTGCGCATACCACCGGAAAGCTCGTTCGGCATCTTGTAGATCGCCTCGGAGAGCCCGACCTCCTTGAGGCGGCGGTTGCAGATCTCGCCGATCTCTTCCTCGCTTTTGTCGGTGTGCTGGCGCAGCGGGAAGGCGGTGTTGTCGTAGATGTTCATCGAGCCGAAGAGGGCGCCGTCCTGGAAGAGCAGGCCGAACTTCTTGCGGACCTCGAAGAGTTCGTCGTCGGTCATATTCGGGATCGATTCGCCGTGCACGAGCACGTCGCCCGAGTCGGGGTAGAGAAGGCCGACGATGTGCTTGATCAGCACGCTCTTGCCGGTGCCCGACGGACCGAGGACCATCGAGACCTGATCCTCTGGCAGGCCTAGGTTGAGGCCGTTGAGGATGCGAGCGCGACCGAACTGCTTGACCAGGTCGATGATCTCAATCGCGTCCTCGCCGCCGTGGTCGCGCTTGCGGCCGGTGTGGAAGCGGTAGGGATCGGACTCCGCCGGATCAACGCCCGGGATGACGAAATCGCGCCCCATCGTCAGCCCGTCCTCGCTTATGTAGGGACCGCTGTGCGCGGGCTCGGGCGTCACCGGCTCGGCCGCTTCCGCAGTGGTCTCCGCCTCTGCCTCGAAATCTGCGTCGTCGGGTTGGGTCGGGTCATCCATCCACATAAATCTACTCAGCCTCCTATCGGCGCCCGCGGGTTGGCTCCCCAGAAGACCAGGGTGCCCAGCATCCCGATGATGTGAACCAAGACGATATTGAGGACCATCGACTTCGCGGTGGCGGTGCCGACCCCAACCGGGCCTCCCGACGCCGTGTAGCCGTAGTAGCAACCGACCATGACTATGGCTGTCGCCATGAACATGCCCTTGATCAGGCTGAAGACGAGATCGGGCGGGTTCTGGAACATCCAGAAGATCAGCAGGTAGCCACCAGAGGAGACATCGCCGATCTGCTGGACGACCGCCAGGTAACTGGCGAAGTACATGATCCCGATCCCGACCAGATACATGAAGGGGAAGGCGATCCAGGCGGCGAGCATGCGGGTTGCGCAAAGGAAGGTGACGGGCGGCACGCCCATCACCTCGAGCGCGTCGATCTCGTCGGAGATCCGCATCGCGCCGAGCTCGGCGACGATGCCGGTGCCGACCTTGGCCGAGAGCATGTAGCCGAAGGCGTAGGGCATGATCTCGCGCAGGTCACACCAGGCGGAGAAGACGCCAGCGTAGGCGGGCGCACCCTGGGCACGCAGCAGATAGGCGCCCTCGATCCCGCACTGCAGGCCGAGGATGAAGACCAGGCCCCAGATGATCAGCGCCGAGCCGAGGATCAGGATCCCCGCCTGGCGCAGGCTCTCGCCGAAGAAGCGCAGGACGCGGCCGCTGTAGACGAGGCCGGCGACGCGCGAGCCAAAGCGGGCGATCTCACCGAAAGAGTCGAGCCAGCCGCGCGGGACCTCGAGCCAGGCGTTCATCGGATCGTCTGCAGCTCCGGATTGGTGGCGAGCAGCGTCTGGGTGAAGGCGTAGTTGAAGGCGAAGACGCCCATGAAGGCGATCACCACCGCCTCGTTGACGGCGCGGCCGACGCCGGCGGCGCCTCCGGACGCGGTCATCCCCTTGTATGAGCAGACGACCGCGATGATCGCGCCGAACAGCGTGCACTTGATCACCGAGCCCCAAAGGTCGGTGATCGAGGCGTTGGAGAAGAGGGTGGCGAAGAAGCCGCCGAGCGGCTGGCCATAGAGCATCTCGGTGAGGATGCCACCGCTGATCCCGAAGACGAGGGCGTAGATGTCGAGCAGGCCGGTGATCAGCATCAGAGCAAGGAAGCGCGGCACGACGAGGTTCTTGATCGGGTCGACGCCGAGAACCTGCAGGGCGTCGAGCTCCTCGCGGATCTTGCGGGCGCCGAGGTCAGCCGTGATCGCGGTGCCGGCGACGCCGGCGACGACGACAGCGGTGACGAAGGGGGCGAACTCGCGGATCGAGGCGAGGACGAAGAAGCCGCCGAGCCGGTCGAGGGCTCCGAAGAGAGAGAGGAAGTTGGCCGCCTGCAGGCCTGGAGCGCCGAATCCGAAGGCCACAGTGGAGACCAACAGTGGGAACCAACAGAGCTGCAGGGCGAAGAGGAACTGGCCGATGAACTCCTCGCCATAGGGATAGGGCGGCTTAACAGCCGAAACGAGCGTGCGGGCAGTGAGGATCATCATGTCCCCAACCTGCTCGAACAGCGACTTGGCGGGCAGAAATGCCCTGTTGACCGCGGATCCGACCATCAGCTCCTCCAGAGAGCAGCGCCGCGTCCAAACGGCGCCCAACTCGTTGAAACGAGTCTATGCGATGCGTAAGCGGCGACTGTTGAGTTCGGGCTAACCCACCCCCCGCGCCAACCGGCGACGCCGAGACCCCGTGGTATGTTCCGGCCGCTTTGGGGGGGCACGGCACATACGCTTCTCGTTCCCGCTCGCGGGCTGTGATCGCGGGTGCCCTAGCGGCCGCCCTGGCTCTCTCAGTAGCCGCCTGCGGTGGCAGCGAAGCCTCTTCTGACTCCAACGAGTCGGCGGGCACCTACGCGATCAAGGTGACCAAGGCCAGCTTCCCCACCGAGCAGAAGCTCGGATCCACCTCGCTGATGGAGCTGGGTATCCGCAACAGCGGCCGCAAGACGATCCCGGCCCTGACCGTGAACGTCTCGGTCGCCGGCCACGACGGCCAGTCCTCCACCCTGCCCTTTGCGATCCGCGACCCCCAGCCGGAACTGGCCCAGCCCGACCGACCCGTCTGGGTGCTCGCCGACCACTATCCGAAGATCGCCGGCTCCTCGGAGCCGGGCGGCGCGGAAACGTCCAACCAGAAGACCTATGACTTCGGCCCACTCAAGGCCGGCGCGACCGCAAACGTGGTCTGGAACCTGAGCGCGGTGAGAACCGGCCGCTACACGCTGCTCTACGCGATCGACGCCGGCCTCGGCGACCAGGTCAAGGCCAAGACCTCCGGCGGAGTCGCGCCGGGTGGCTCGTTCGTCGTGAAAATTAGCTCGGCGCCGCGGGACACGGAAGTCACGGACTCGGGCGAAGTGGTCGAAAAGAAGCCGAAGCAGGGCGCTAAGTAGCTTGTCCCAAATGGGACGGCGTGCTGTTTCGAGCATCCTCTGCGCAGCGCTGGCACTGATCGCGCTCCCGGCCTGCGGCACTGCGCAACAGCGCCACGAGCGCGGCGGCGGCGTTGCCCTGAAGAAGGTCGGCAACTTCGACGAACCGACCTACGTGACGGGCGCGCCAGGCTTTCTGAAGCTGCTCTTCGTGGTCGAGCAGGCCGGCCGAGTCGCGGTGATGCGCGGCGGCCACGAGCTCGGTCATCCCTTCCTAGATATCAGCGGCCTGGTCGGCGACGGCGGCGAGCGCGGCCTGCTCTCGATCGCCTTCCCGCCCGACTACCTGCAAACGCGGCGCTTCTACGCCTACTACACGGACAACCAAGGCAACATTCGCGTCGACGAGTTCCACCGCCGCACTGCTACCCGAGCCGCGCCCGGATCGCGCCGTCCGGTGATCGAGATCCCCCATCCCGTCAACGCCAACCACAACGGCGGCCAGCTCCAATTCCTCGGCGATCTGCTCTATCTCGGCACCGGAGATGGCGGCTCCGGGGGCGACCCGCCCAACAATGCCCAGAACAAGGAGAGCCTGCTGGGCAAGCTCCTACGCATCGACCCCCGTCCCAGCGACGGCCGCGCTTACACCGTCCCCGCCGACAATCCCTTCGTCGGCAAGCCCGGCCGCGACGAGATCTACAGCTACGGCCTGCGCAACCCTTTCCGCTTCTCCTTCGACACGACCAGCGCGAAACAGCCCCGGATCGTGATCGCCGATGTCGGCCAGAATCACTTCGAGGAGCTGGACTACACGGCCGTGGCCGGCGCAAACGGAGCCAACTTCGGCTGGGATGCGTTCGAGGGCAACGCTCCCTACACCGAAGAAAACAGCGGCACCCCGGATCCTGGCAACACGATCAAGCCGATCCTCGCCTACAGCCACGACCGCGACGGCGGCAGCTGCTCGATCATCGGCGGGTACATGGTCGGCAAGGGCGGCCCGGACACCCTGCGCGGTCGCTACCTCTACGCCGACTACTGCTCGGGCGTTCTGCGCAGCCTCATCCCGCACCTGCGCCGTGGCAGCAGCGATCACAGGACCGGCCTCTTGGTCACCTCCCCCGCTTCATTTGGCGAAGACGACCGCGGTCGCATCTACGTCACCTCTCAAGATGGGACGGTTTACCGGATCGTCGCTCGCTGACACGTCATCGGCTACAAGCTTGCGAACGGCTTGCTATTCTCTTCGCAAATGAGAGAGTTTCTTCTAAGTATTAAGGCATTCTGTCTCTATACAGCGGCCCTTCTCGCGATCCTCCTCGCCGCCGGCTGCGGCAGCAGCGGGGACTCCGCCGAAGTGACGGTCGAAACCGGAACGCTCTCGAAGGCCGACTTCATCGAACGCGCCGACGACATCTGCACCAGCGCGCGAACCCAGTTCCAGACCGAATACGCCGCCTTCCTCAAAGCGCACAAATCTCAGGTTCTCTCCACCGCAAACCAGGAGGAGCTGGTGGAAAAGCTCGTCGACGAAATCTTCCTGCCGAACTACGAAAAACAGGTGGAAGAAATAAGCGCCCTGGGCGCGCCCGAAGGCAACTTCGAGCAAGAAGTCGCCGTCTTTATCGAAGAATTCCAGCGGCGCTTGGGCGAAGTTCACGACCATCCGCCGATAATCGCGGCGTCTCCGTTCCCGTTCGAAAAGGTCGCGGAAGTAGCAAGGAAAACCGGGCTGATCAAGTGCGCCGAAAGCTTTAGCTGACAGGTCGAGACAATCCCAGTCGACTCTGCGCGACTGGCTGCTCGAGCGAAGAAGCTGCGGGTCCAGTACCGACCGCATCCGGTGGTTGGGATCATCAGCCCCTGGAGCTTCCCGCTGGTTCTCGCCCTTGGCGATGCGATTCCCGCCCTGCAGGCAGGTGCCGCTGTGGTGATCAAGCCCTCGAAGTCACTCCGCTTGGCCTTGACGAAGTGGTCAAGGCCTGGAAGGAGGAGATCGGCGCCCCCGATGTGCTCGACTGCGTGCACGGGACCGGCGAGACCGGCGGCGCCCTGGTCGATGCCGCCGACTTCATCCAGTTCACCGGCTCCGACCGCACCGGCCGCAAAGTGATGGCACGCGCCGCCGAGACGCTGACCCCGGTCAGCCTCGAGCTCGGCGGCAAGGACCCGATCGGCGACCGGGGGCAAACGTGTGCCCGGCCCTGGCGACTATTTCGAGCCCACGGTGCTGGTCGACGTCGATCACTCGATGAAGGTGATGCGCGACGAGAGGCACAGGAGCTGCGCGAGAAGCCGGTCGAGGTCGACACCGGGCCGCCAACCAGCGACGACAGCGCTCGCTCCGCCGCCCGCACCAATGCGCCGGTCCCCGAGCCGCCCTTCTGGGGCGCCCAGGAGGTCGGAATCGACCTCGCCGACGTCTTCCCCTACCTTGACCGCCCAAGCTGCACTGGGGCGGCCGCGGCGTAAAGGGTGAGGCCTGGCGCGACCTGGTCGAGGGCACCGGCGAGGAGGAGGGCCTCGCGCCGCGGCTGGAGCGGATGTGGGCCGAGCAGGACTACCTGTGCCCGCGAGCACGGCTCGGCTACTTTCCCTGCAACGCCGAGGGCAACGAGCTGATCGTCTTCGACCCCGCCGATCGCGAGCGCGAGCTGGAGCGACTCGTCTTCCCGCGCCAGCCCAAGCACGATCGGATCTGCCTCGCCGACTTCTTCCGCCCGCTTGCATCGGGCGAGCGCGACGTGGTGGCGCTGCAACGGTCACAACGGGGGTTAATAATTTCGCAAATAACCCCTGCACGCCGGTCGCGCTGACGGAGACCGCGTGCACATGGCGGATTCGATTGGCTAGCGGGCATTTCTTCATTCATATTGGTGATTACGTCTACTTTGCAGAGGGCAGTGAAGGTGGCCGTCGCCGTGGACGCCCCAAGGAATGCCATCGCCATACCCGCCGCGATCGCGGCAAGGCCGAGCATCTTGATCAGTCTCATTTTGTTCTCCCTTCTCGGCGGGCAGGTCGCCGAGGTCGGTTGGCTTGCGGAGACAACCTTGACGGAGGCAGGCGCGACGCCGGGTATTTCTTGTCTCCTCGTCCAGGCGCCCAAGCGCCCCTGAGCGCTGAGCGAACTTCTTCTCTTACAGCAAGAAATACGGCCTCGCGCGCACGAGACCGTGCCCCGCTCAGATCCGTGCACTCCGCGGCTCGATGGTTTTGACAGTGGCCCTTCCGCCTAGGCGAGCCCAGCAGGTCCGAGGCAAAGCAACGGCCGCCCTAAAACACTTGGGCGGCCGTTGCTCATCTGTGCCGCGTGCCGCGTGCTGCGGTGCTTTTGAACCTTACTCAGGTCCCAAGGTACGATTTTTCGCCTAATATTTGGAATAAGGCGTCTAATTTCGCCGAGGCCGGGCAGAGGAGTCCTTTGACCTTTGTCTTAGTAGCTTCCAAAAAGCTGATATGGCCCTTTTCGCCGAACGTCGCGCCGGTCGTTAACCCGCCTAAGAAGTGGCCGACTACACCTACGCCATTGTAGACGCAGTGGAGTATTTCGCCACATTGCTCTAATATTTCCGCTTGGTATTTGACTTCCCCTAATTCCTGCGCCGTCTTTAATATCGTGACCGTTGCTCCGGCGCTAATTTGGGTTGATATGCAGCCCGCATTGCAGGTCGGATAGGTGAATTTACCGGCGATCGTCAGCGGGTTTCCTAAGTCACTGGGGCTCGTCACGTCACCTAAGAATAAGGCTTCGCATTCAACGTTCACAATGCTAGTTAATAATTTCGCAAATAACCCCTGCACGCCCGTCGCGCTAACAGAGACCGCGTGCACGTGGTGGATTCGTTTGGCTAGCGGGCATTCTTCATTTATTTTGGTGAGTACGTCTTCTTTGCAGAGGGCGGTGTTGGTGGCCATCGCCGAGGACGCTCCAAGGAACGCCATCGCCATGGCCGCCGCGATCGCGGCAAGGCCAAGCATCTTGATCAGTCTCATTTGATTCTCCCTTCTCGGCGAGCAGGTCGCCGAGAGTTGACTAGTTGATTTGCCCAGCTGCTTCCGAGCAAAGCCATTAACCCGGCTTGGGGTCAGATCGTCAAGAATCCCTTCGCGGCAAGTGCTTTTTGGGCTCAGGCACAGCCGGCCAAGCAGGTTATTGCCGCAAATCCCGGCTTGAGGAAGACCCGAACGCGTGGTTTTGTGCGACGCGGCAGTTGGTGCACGCGACTTTGCTCAGATGGCCCCCGGCGAGCGAAGTTGCCTCGGGCCATGTGGGACCGACGGGAGATCTCTAGGACGTGGGCGCCGTGACCGCTTGCGTTGCGACGCATCAGTGGCGGGCCGAGCCGGACGAGCTGATCGCCGACACCGACCGCGGGGCACCTTTGGACGCCGCAAGCGGGGCGGCGGAATCGGCTTGATCCGTGACGCAATGATCCGCGCGCTTTAGCGTTTCTGTCGCTTGTGAGCGGCCTTCTTGCAGGAGGCACGAAGTGCCGGCCGCAGGGTCGAGGTTTTGCCGTTATGGGCTTTGAACTTGACCGTGGCACGGTGGGTCGCGGCACAGAGGTTGGTCGAGTTGACGATCAGGCCCTTGGTGCCACCCTGCATCCGCAAGACGACCTTGGTCAGAGGGGCGTCGGGAATTGTTTCGAAGCTGGCGCGGAGGCCGCCGTTCACCGTGTCGATTTTGGCCGCTGGGTTGACTTCAATCGGCAGCGACGGTGGGCCCTTCAGGGCAACCACCAAATCGGGCAGGGGATTGTTGGAGGAACGCAGGTAGACCGGCCCTTCCAGGGGGTGATCGAACAGCGGCGTGATCGCCACGGCCCTGCCGTAGATGCTGCCAGAGGGGCATTGATGGGCGGCAAACTGAACGCGGGTGCAGATTGTTTTGAAATGGGCGTTCTCGACAAACTCCGAATCAGGCAGAGCTGTGGAGACCGAGGCGATGTTGGCGCCCGCGGGGGGCATCTTCAGCGTCGCGGTCAACCTGGGGTGGGCGCCACGATGGGTACCACCGGCCAGCTTGATCCCAAGCTTGGGCTTAAATGACAGGCCGGCGCAGTTGACAGCCCTATATGAGGCGGTGGGGTCGGCGCTGGCACCTCCGGTTGAAGTGAGATTTGCGCGGGTCTGCTTCTGTGCGCAAGAGGTTGGGTTGAGCATGAAGCGCGAGTGATCGAGGTTGACCTGGACGGCCTTGTAGGTGATCGGGATTCCTTCGATTATCTGCGGCAGGGGGTCGGCCTTGGTTGTGGCCTGAGCGGTTTCTGGGTCGACGTAGATGGCGCTTCGGACCACTTCGTCGCCAAGGTCGAAGGGGCCAGCCTGGGCGGGGACGACGGCAACAATCGAAAGCGGGGCGCCTTTGTAGGGGCCCCCTAGATAGATCGCGGTGGGATCCTTGCCGGGCTGGGGAACCCAGAGGGGATTGGGGCCTGAGCCATCGGCGACGGTGGTCGAGCCGATACGAGAGCCCGGGGGGCAGACGCCGGATTGGGCGGCAGCGCCTTCACAGTGGGGAATACCGGCAAAGGTTGCGGAAATTCCCCGGGGCAGGGTGATGTTTAGGCCAGCGAGATTTGCTTCTGAGTCCTTGCGGCTAATCTCGAAGACGAAGGGCGAATGGGCACCCGCGGAGGCATCGGTAGAGCCGGCCGAGAGTTCGGGCGAAAAACCGCCACCCGTGCAGCCTTCATTGATTCGCATCGGCGCGTCCCCAACAGCAGGAGGGCCGTCTGACCAAGGAATGAATTCGTAGTGGGCGAGATAGTCACCGCAGCTGGCCGGAGTGAGCAGCGGCGCGCGGAAGCCGGACTTGAACTCGATCTTCACTTCGCGCAGCGGCACCTGAGGATTGTCAAGCACGACCGACTTGACCTGGCCGGTCTGCCTGTCGACGTTGAGCTGACCGGGGAGCTTGACGTGGGCGCCGAGATCATCAGCGACGACCCAGATGCGAAAGAGGTTTCCTTGTTCGGGTTCGCGCAGGTAGATCGCCCCCTTAAGGCGCCGCGGCAGGCCGCCGACCTCGAATTCGGTGCTGGCCATCTTCGCCGCGTCGGGGCATTCGGCGGCGACGCGTTCTTTGAAGTGGACCTGGGCAGGGCTGCAGACGTCGAGGCCTTCGGCGGCACCAGGGTTGATCGAAAAACCTTTGGGCAGGTCGATGTGGATGTCGCGGATCTGGGCGGGTTCGAGCACGCCGACGCCGTCGGAGGCGGGCAGGCGAATGGTCATATCCAGACCGGTGGGCGCCGAGGTGTGCCGGTTTGTCGGCGCCACCGTGAGGCTGGGACCGAAGGGCAGGCGATTGCATTCGGTTATTTCGGGCAGCGATGCCTCCGCCTGGTTTTCTTCGAGTCGATCGGGTTCCACCCAGCTGGAGGCGCTGACGGTCATCGTCAGGGGAACCCCACAGCGAGTCGGGTTGGTCATGAAGGCCAGCGGCCGCGCGTCGGGCGGCGAGTCGGGCGGGCGCGCGGGCGATTCGACGCAGCCGAGGAAGGCCTCGCTGGGAGTGCAGCGTTCGGTGTCGTGGCTTTCGGCGAACGGCACCCCCCAAAGCGTCGATTCGAGTTCGATCAGCTTTGCCGCCGCGGAGGCGTCCGTGACGTCGGCGACGAGGCTGTAGTCACTCTCCGAGCGCACCCTCAGGTCGACGAAGGTCGGGTAGAGGCCCGCAATCGTGCCCACCCGCGCGACCACGTCCCCGCCGGGCGGGGCCATCATGTAGAGGGGCTCGCGGAATCTCTGGTCGAGGGTGTAGGCGGTAATCGTCGAGATGCCGATCTGGGAGCCGTTGGGGCAGCCGCCGCCGGACTGGTTATAGGAGATCAGTTCCTGAGCCGTGCACTGCTGGGAAACCCCCAGCACGTTGGGGTCGCCGATAAGGCCTGGGGGCAATTCGAAGCGCAGATCGCGGGTGGCGGCGTAGGAATCCTTCAGGCCGAAGACGTTGGGTTCGCTCAGGGGATCCCTCTTCATCGAGACCGCGAAGCTGAAGTCGGGATGGCCGCCGGCTTTGGTGGTGGAGAGCGAGGCTTCGACCGACTCGATCCCGAAGCAAGAGGGCGCGGGGCGGGGAAGTTCGCATTCTTCTGCCGCCACGGCCGGCGCCGGCGCGCAAAAGGCGAGGGCGCAAAAGGCGAGGGCGAAGAGAACGACGGCGCGGGAGATCATCGACTGCCCCCGCGCTTGTGGTGGGCTCGGCGTTGGTGCTTGCCGTGCTTTTTGTGGGCCTTTACGCAGCGGCCCTTGACCCGGTGCCGGCCCTTGGCACAGCGGGCGGGCGGGCCCGAGACGTTGCCTTCGGTCGAACCGGTGCTGGCCGCCGCGGGTCGAGCGGGCGGGCCCGAGCCCGGTGGCTGACAGGCATCGCCTTGGCAGGGCGCCCCTTCGGCGACTTCGGGAATGCCGCCCCCTACCCGAGCGTCATATATCGAGGAGCTGCCGACGACATCGGCGCCGAGGAGCTTTTGCAGAGTGCGAAAGAAGACGTCGTGCCCGTCGGCGCTCATGCCGTAGAGGGTGCTGGGGTTGTCTCCCTGCCCGGAGGAGATCAGGGCTAGGCAGCCGCCGCGGCGTTTGCAGCTCCCTTCGTCTTCAGACTCCCGCCACTCATAGACGTCGTCAAAAGCGTTGGCGTCTTCGGGCAGGAGGCGATCGGGGCTCTGAAAGAAGACCCCTCGCCCGTCCTCGGTGAGGTTGGCGATCTGGGTCGTCGAGTTGATGCCCGAACCGCTGTGTAGATCCTCGAACAATGCGTCGGCGCTGGGTGAAACGCCAGAAGGGTCGCAGGAGGAACAAACGAGGCGCTCGCCTGGGACGGCGCTCGGGTCATAGCGGTAGATCTCCCCCACCCCTTCGTTGTCGTACTCGGTGAGGCGGGCGTGGGATTGGAAGGCGAAGGTGCCACCGTCAGGAGTGGCGCGGGTCGGAACAAGGGCGCGAGAGCCGCCAGGGCCGACCGCCTGCGTCCAGGCTCCGAAGTTCATCCCAACGATCCCCCCAAAGCCGGCGTTGGCGAAATCGGCGAGGTCAAGCTGAGCGATGAAGTGGGTTGCCTTGGTCTCGGTGTCGAAGCTATAGAGATTGTGCGCGCCGGGCTCGGCTTCTTCGCATTCGACGGGCTGTCCTTCGCAGTGTTCATTCGTTTCGATGCCGGTCAGGTCTTTTTCGGAGGAGAAGAAAACCCGGGAGCCGTTGGGCGAAACGCCGGCGAAGATCGCGCTCGGAGCGATTTCAGTGCCGCTTTCTGACTCGAGGTTGAAGCTGAAGAGACTTGCGGGGGAGGTTCCGTTGCCAAGGGCGTAGAAGGCCCACCCGCCGTCGCGGGAAACGCCGGCGAAGGAGGTCTCGAGGTCGGCGCTGGCCGATGCCACCGGTGCGGGAGGATTCGGCGCGGGGTTGGTTTGGGTTATCAAGCTTGACTTGGCGACGGCGCCGGCGGCATTTGCGCCGCTGACCTGACACTGGATTGCCCCCGGCAGGTCGCCGGCTTTCACTTCATACGTTGGCCCGGTGGCGCTGGGCACAGGTTCGCCGTCGAGGTACCACTGGTAGACGAGCGGATCGCTTGCACCCGTCCAAATGCCGGGATCGCAGATCTCCACCGTGCCCGCGCCGGGATTCGCCGGCGTCGGCGCAGCGATCGCTTCGGGTGGATTGGGGATTTCGCCGGCATCGACCGGCTCAACCCTGATCGGAGCGGATACCGAAACCGAGCCGGTGCCCCCTTCGAGATCGAAGACCCGGCACTGGATCGCCGTCCCGGCGTCGGCGGCCACCGTCGTGTAGGCGGTTGAGGTGGAGCCCGAACCGCTCGCCCCGGGAATCGGGATCGAGTTGCGCAGCCATTCGAAATTGCGGTTGCCATCGGTGACCCCGTGCAGGGGACCCTCCGAACAGCTGAGCCGCTCGCCAAGCCCCGCCGTCTCCTTGGTCAGAACCTCGGTCTTGGCGTTGCCCGCTCTCGCGTACAGCGTCGGGCCGACCTTGAAGACAATGGTCGAGCCGTCTTCCGATGCACCCTGATAGATCGTACCCTCTTTGGATTCCTCAGCGGCTCGGAATTCGGCTTTGCCCCCGGGCGAGGCGCTCTCGGGGGGGAGCGAAACGACCTTGGCCGCCGCGCTGCCCGCAGCACGATCATAGATCGCTACGGTGCCGGTCGACGGTGCCGCTCCCTCCAATTGGACCTTTGAGGAGAAGATCACGTGGGCGCCGCCAAGGCTTATGTAGCGGGATATCGCTTTTGGGTCTTTACCGAGCGCGCCGCAACCCACCAGCTCGAAGTCGTCCTGTGCGTGCTGAGGATTGCACGCAGGGTTCGCAGAGCCCGCAGGACCGAGCAGGTAGACGCCCTCTTCGAGGGTCTGAGGCAAGGTTTCTTCGGGTTCAATCTTCCAGAAGGAGTAGAGCTGATCAGGCGAAACGCCCTGCGACTGTGGGAGCTTTTTGGTACTGGGGACCGACTCGGGGTAGGTGGGGCCAAAGAGCGAGCTAGCCCAGCCCGCGGCGGGGTGATCGCCCTCGGCGCGCTGAGCGCGGTAGCCATCCTGACGTCCGTTGCCGTCGAAGCCCGGCAAGGTCCCTTCGGTGAAGTAGGTAAGGCTCTGCTCCCCCTGCTGAGAGGTGGGCCAAGTGCTGAAGAGCGCCCCCGGAGCGCCGGGGCTGGCAGCGGAAGGGGCCAAACCCTTGGTTTCGGCTGGAGTGACGAGCTCATAGGCGCGACAATCGGGAAGGTTGGCGGAAAGGCCGTTGCGATATTCGGCGTTTGGGCAACTGGGCGATTGCAGGCGGCCGAGAGTCGTAAAAGCGCCTTCGTCCGTCGCGGTGCCGCCCTGGCTTTCGGCGATGATTTGGAAGCGGTATTCGGTCGATTCGGCAAGTCCGGTGAGGGCGGCGGTAACTTCGCCTGGCGGGGCGGTGGCCGCGAGAACCTTGACGGCGGTGGTGTGGCTGAGCGGACCGCCGACCTCGCCGTAGGCGAAGTGGTATTCGGTCGCCAGACCCGCCGGATCGATTTCCGCGCGAAGGGTGGTCTCGGTGTAAAGGGTCGGCAGGGCGGCCTTTGCTTTTGCCTCCGGCGAGCCGAAGCAGAGCGCATCACCTTTGCCGGAGCCGTATTTGTTGACTGCCAGCAGCCGGTAGCAATTGTTGCCTGCGGGGGCCAGGTCAGAGACAACAGCGTGAACCGGGACGGGAGCGTTGCCCTTGCCGATCTCCGCCGGACCGGGAACGCAGGCGGCCTCTTTGGCGCCGGCGAAGCCTTTGCCGTTGTCCCGGTACTGGTCTTCGCTCAGGTATTGGAACGTACAGGCACTTACTTCGAAGCCCTTGGGGTTGACAACGCCCTCCAGGGTCGCTTCCGGTCCGCTCACGCCGCTCGGCGGTTCGGTCACGACGCTTGGCGGTTCTCCGTAGGCGAGTGGACCGAAGGCGCTCAGGTCGTAGGGATTCGTGTTCGGGTTGGTGTGTTCGTAGGCAACGTAGACGCTGCCGTTTGCGGGGTCATATTCATGGCAGGTTGGAACGGTCGATTCGGTCAGGGGGGGACTGTGGATCGCGCAAGCGCTGTCGACCGCGACGCGATAGGGGCGAAAGGCGTTGGTGAACTTCCCGAATTCCGCCACGCAGGCGCCCGAGGCGTCGTACTCGCGACCCGCTTCATCGACGGGTTGGAATTCGATCGCGTGGCCGTTCGACTGATCAACGGCGATGAAGGGATTAGCGCCGAGCTTCCCCTGCGGGCAACCGGAACCGTCGAACTGGGAGATAATTTCTGTGCCGTCGGCGGTGAGGACGTGAATCGGGGGGAGGTTTGAGCCCACGTAGAAATTGCCGCTTGCGCCATCGATTCCGATTGACTGCATCGATTCAAAGGCGAGCGATGCGGCGAATGCCCCCTTCAACAGGCCCGATCCGTTCGCCGCCGAATCGTATTCGTGGGCGAGTTCGCCAGTAGTGACGAAGAGATGGTCTTTGCCGGCGCTCGGGCCCGGGTTGACCGCGATCGCCCGTAGGATAGGGTTTTTAGCCGGGAATTCCGCTTCCGTGGCCACCGGCGGTTCATGCCGTGCGTAGGTCGTGCCATCGACCGGCGGGTATACGCTCGGCGTGTAGTAGGTGACTTTCCTGCCGCTGAATCCGCTGCCTTCATCCAGCACATACACTTTCCCGGTCGAGTCGATCGCGAGGTCGGTGGCGATTTCCGGGTCCCCTATCCCTTTCCCATTTTCCAGCGCCCCGACTTTGAGCTCTTTGCCGCTGGGGCCGAAGACGTGGATGAGGGATGCGGCGGCGACGTAGACATTGCCGTGGGAGTCGGTGCCCACCGCCTGGGCCTTGGCAAGTACGTGAGACAGCGGCTCACCCGGGACCCGGCCGTCACCCAGGGTCGCCCGGCTGGGCTGGGACAGTGGGCCGAAGGCAAGCACCTTGGCACCCGGCCCAGCGCTGGCGCTGGCGTAGATCGTGCCGTCGCCTTCCTTGCCGGAGCGATCGATCGCCATCGCCGTGGGTTGGGCATCGGCAAAGGCGCCGTCCGTGAACTGGTCCAGGAACCGCCCACTTGCGTCGAACTCGTCGACCGCGTTGTGGGCGGCGTCGTAGACGAGCATGTGCCCGGCGGTGCAGGCCTGTTCTTTGACCGAGGCGCACTTGTCTTCCGCCCCCACGTTGCCGGGGTCCACCGCCAGATAGGCGCCTGCGGCGCCAAAGGCGAAACTTTCGCTTCCCCCGGGGCCCGAGATCGTCTCGCGGTGTTTCAGCGGCCCGGCGCCCGCTGTGCTGAAGACCTCGATCTGGTTGGAGACCGCCTCGGCGACGTACAGGTAGCGGTCGCCGCTGGGCGATGTGTAGAAAGCCACGCCGGTGGCGTTGGCGACTTCACCTTCGACGAGATTTGCTTCGAAGCTGCCATCGGGTTTGTAACGGGCGACATGGTTTTCCTCGGCAACGTAGAGACGGCCGTCGCTAGGATCAACCGCGATGCCCTTCGCGTTGGTGCTGGAGTCGATCGGGATAGATGCTCCATAGCCGGGGGAGCCCGAGAAGGGATAGGCGTTTGGCACGTACTTGACCACGTTCCCGCTCGCCTTCTCGGAGACATAGACGCTACCGCTGGGGTCGACGGCCAAAGCGCAGGGTTCATGGGCGTCTGGGATCGAGGCGACCTGGACGTGGGCGGCATCGAAGACCTCGATCTTCGATTCCCCCGCGCTGGCCACGTAGACGTCGCCTTCTGAGTCCACCGCGACGCCGCAAGCGTGATTAAAGCCACTGAGATCGCGGGCCGCATCACGGACGTGGGTCGGAGCGCCCGCTACGGCGCTCGAGGCAAACAGCGCCAAGGCAACCACCCCAATCATCGTCCCCATGCAGATTCGCCTGGATCCGCCCGCGCGAACTCCGAACTCCATAGCCAACATTCCCCTCTCGTGCTCCTCCCTGGCATCGGCACGCCGCCAATAGCCCATACAGGAAAAGAACCATAGCGTACCTGTCAAGGACTGCATAGGGTCTTCAATCAAACAATGGCCGCCCCGGAACCCCTGGGACGGCCATTTGCTCATCTGCGCCGTGTGCTGCGGTGCCTTTGAACGTTACTCAGGAACCAAGGTACGATTTTTCGCCTAATATTGCGAATAAGGCGTCTAATTTCGCCGTGGCTGGGCAGAGGAATCCTTTGATCTTGGTCTTAACAGCTTCACTATAGGTGAGGTGGGTCTTTTCGCCGAGCGTAGCGCCGGTCGCTAACCCGCCTAAGACGTGACCGACTAGACCACTGCCATCGTAGACACAGTGGAGCACTGCGCCGCATTGCTCTAATATTTCTGCCACATACCTGACTTCCCCTAATTCCTGCGCCGTCTTTAATATCGTGACGGTCGCGGTGGGGCTAACTTGTTGCATCGTACAGCCCCCGTTGCAGGTTGGGTAGGTGAAGGTACCTTTGAGGGCAAGCGGGTTGCCTAAGTTAGCGGCGCTCGTCACGTCACCTAAGAATAATGCTTCGCATTCAACAGTTATAATATTGTTTAATAATTTCACAAATAAGCCCTGCACGCCCGTCGGGCTCACGGAGACCGCGTGCACATGGTGGATTCGATTGGCTTCCGGGCAGACTTCACCAGCTTGAGTGATTACGTCTTCTTTACAGAGGGCGGTGTTGGTGGCCGTCGCCGAGGACGCCCCAAGGAACGCCATCGCTATAACCGCCGCGATCGCTGAAACGCCGAGCATCTTGATCAGTCTCATTTGATCCTCCCTTCTCGGCGAGGCAGTCGCCGAGGTCGGTTGGCTGACTGGAAGAGGCGGGTCAGGCGGAGCCTGAAAGAAAGAATGGCCGCCCCGAGACTCCGGGGCGGCCATTTGCTCATCTGCGCCGCGTGTTGCGATGCTTTTGAACGTTACTCAGGAACCGAGGTACCCTTTTTCACCTAATATTTGGAATAAGGCGTCTAATGACGCCGAGGCTGGGCAAAGGAGTCCTTTGACCTTGTTTACGGCAGCGTTAGTGAAGGTGATGTGACCCTTTTCGCCGAACGTTGCGCCGGTCGATAACCCGCCTAAGCCATGGCCGGTTAGACCCGTGCCGTTGTAGACGCAGTGGAGTATTTCGCCGCATTGAACTAATATTTCCGCTTGGCCGGTGACAGTGGCTAATTCCTGCGCCGTCTTTAATACCGAGACCGTTGCTCCGGCGCTAATCTGCGTAGCTTTGCAGCCGGCATTGCAGGTCGGGTAGGTGAAGTTACCGGCGATCGTCAGCGGGTTGCCTAAGTCATTGGGGCTCGTCACGTCACCTAAGAATAAGGCTTCGCATTCAACGGTCACAACGGGGGTTAACAGTTTGGCGGATAAGCCCTGCACGCCCGTCGCGCTAACGGAGACCGCGTGCACATGGTGGATTCGATTGGCTAGCGGGCATTCTTCATTTATGTTGGTGATTACGTCTACTTTGCAGAGAGCGGTGTTGGTGGCCATCGCTGAGGACGCCCCGAGGAACGCCATCGCCATAACCGCCGCGATCGCGGCAAGGCCGAACATCTTGATCAGTCTCATTTGATTCTCCCTTCTCGGCGAGCAGGTCGCCGAGAGTTGATTAGTTGATTTGCCCAGCTGCTTTCGGGCAGAGCCATTAACCCGACTCGGGGTCAGATCGTCAAGAATCCCACCGCGGCAAGTGCTTTTTGGGACTCAGGCATGGCCGACCAAGCACGTTATTGCTGCAAATCCCGGCTTGAGGAAAATCCAAACGCGTGGTTTTGTGCGACGCGGCAGTTGGTGCACGCGACCCTTGCCCACATGGCCCCCCGGCGAGCGAAGTCGCGTCGGGGCCATGTGGGACCGATGGGTATCTCTAGGACGTGGGCGCCGTGACCGCCCAGGTTCCCAGCGCCTGCGCAAAGGATCCAGGCGTTGCCAAGTTGAACAACAAACCGGTTCCGCTTCTCGTATTGAGAGTGGACCACGGTCCGGTGGGTTCATCCACGTTGCTTATGCTCCGCTTGTAGACGCAGAGGTCGCCAGCTGCAGCCGTTGGTTCCTGCCATGTGCCTTCGCAATGATCGGCGATCGGCTGAGTAGTCCCGAAAGAGGCGGGGACCCAGAAGAACGTCGGGTCGAAGGTCAAGCGCAGCGGATAGGAAATGGCCGCATGCATTTCACTTGTACCAGCGCCGTCACCCTCCGTAAACCAAACGCCGGTCTCGGTCTTGCCGCTCGGCAGGGTTGTTTCGGTAGGTCCGGCGGGTCCGACAGAACCAACAGGTCCGGTAGGTCCAGCTGGACCTACTGCGCCGTCCTTGCCGTTGGCGCCAGCGGGACCCTGCGGCCCGACTGGTCCCGGTTGACCTGTTGCGCCCTTGGGACCCGTGGGGCCCCTCTTGGCCTTCTTCTTGGCCGAAGCGGTGGCAGAGCCGCCGCCATTACTTGAAGCGGCGTAGGCGCCCCCCATCATCGCGAACGCAAGCGCAATCACCGAGATCACTCCCGGGATGCCAAAGCGGTTTTTCAAAATGGAAAACATCAGCTTGATTCCTCCCTCTCTAGGGTCAATATCTCTCTCTTGAGCGGCGCAGAGGCCGCTTGTCTGCTTCTCCCATTTCCCTGGCAACCGGCGACTATTTGCCGGTCACAGCGAGCGTAGAGTACGTGGATGTACGCGTCAAGTATCGCAAGCGTACCGACGTGGATCCCGCTCTGCCCAGAGAGACTCCGCTCAGGCCAAGGCGAGGGCCCGATGAAGTCCGGCAACGATCGCCTCGGCTAGTTTCGGCTCCGTGCCAACGATGCGTAGGCGGCTGGCACGGCCGTCGATCACCGCATCCAGCCACGCCTGCGGGCTCCCGGTCACCCACGCTCCCGGCCGCGCCCCAGGGCCAGGAGAGCAGCTGGAAAAAACGCCATCCTCAACCTCTACATGAACTTCAGCTGTCGCCGGGCCGGCTCCCACGTCGTCAGGCGGGTAGCCGCCGACACCGAGCATGCAGGAGCCGGACCGGCCCTCGGGCAGCGTTACCAGGGGAACCGCGAGGAGGAGGGCGGCCTCGATGTCGATCTGGCCCGGCGGCTCGGCTACGTCGAAGAAGTGCCGACACTCGCAGCGACCGGCTGAGACGAGGACGCCGACAGCCTCACGACCCCACCCGGTGACCCTGCAGGGGCGCCCGCTGCCTTGGCCGTGCGAGATTTCGACGAGCCGAGCTGCTCGCATCGCGGAGAGGCGCCGCTCGATGGCCGGATAGCTGATCCCGGAGATGACGCCGCTGAGCTCGGTGAGTGAGCGCGGCTCCTCGGCGAGGGCTCGCAGCAGGGTTGAGTCCCAGCCACCGACCAGAGCACGGATCGCACCCTTGGCCGGCTCGCTGCCGAGGGCAATCGGCCCCAGGGGCGCGCGGGAGAGCCAGGCCTCAACGGGGTCGGCGACTTCGAGGACGCCGCGGCCGAGGGCGGTCAGCTCGTTCTCAACCGTGTACGGCATGCCGCTGCGCACGTGCCGTTCGAGGGCACCGATGGCACGCAGGTTGTCGACCTGGCCGCGCAGCGTCGTCTGGGCGATGCTGCCGATCCGTTCACGCAGGTCGGGGAGGCGCAGGGGCCCGTCCAGATGACCGCGGAGGACCAGCGCACAGAGCGGGCTGGCGAGCAGCGAAAGGACGGTGCCGCCACATCTCACGTCGGTCGGTGGGGCGGGATCGCGGTGTGCATAGCGATTAGTGTTTAAAGAAAATCGTTTGCTTGGAGAATTATTAGCATTACGAATCACGCCATAGGCAAGAGCATCGGCAGCCTGGAACCCAAAGCGGTTTCAGGCTAGAAACTCCCGGCCTCCCTTGGGTAGACGGCGAGTAGGTCGATCACGTAGATGTCGGTCCATTTCCCGGCCCCCTGCTTGGGATTCAAGCCCTGGTAGTGCAGCCGGGGCGGCACGATCAATTCTCGACGGCCACCCACTTTCATTCCCAGTAGACCCACCTCCCAGCCCTTGATCACCTCGTTCATGCCGAACCTCGTTGCCCCGTAGGCCCCGACTCTGCTCCGCTTCAACGCTTCTGCATAGCTGTCGCTGAAGTAGTTGATGAGAATCGCATCGTCCGGTCCAACGGTTGCACCGGTGCCCTTGCGCAAATCGTTGACGACCAGATGTTTCGGCGGTGGATCGGCCCACTTCCTGATCCTGATCTCCGGAAGCTTCGCCTGTTCGGCCTTCGACATCGTCAGTTGAGCTCGAGGCGAATCTGAATCAGCAATCGTGGCCTTTGCCTCGGTCGAAGAGGTTGTCGCCCGATCTGCGCCGCCGGCACCACAGGAAGAAAATGCAAGGACAAAGGCAACCACGCCGAATAGCGCAAGAAATTTCATGCATTAGATATTAGGGGCAACCGACATCTTCACTCCTCGCGCGCCCGCTGCGCCCGGGCCGCAGCCGCCTCGCCATTGCCTCCCGCCGCAAACGCCGCAAGCACGCACCACCTGGTTGCGGCCTGCGGCCGCGGGTCCTTTTTTCCAAGTCGAGGACGACGCAGCCGAAACGGCATCGGTCTAGCTCACCTTGATGAGTTCCAGTACGTAGACGACCGGTATGCGGCTATAGGCCTGTTTTGCGGGAACGATAAGCACGCGACGGCCGCCGACCCTCATGCCTTTCAGACCCCTTTCCCAGGCTGGGAGCGATTCGCCTCTGCCGTACCCGGTTTCGAACGGCTTGCTCCACCAGTCTTCGTAACGCCGACCCGTCCGGTAATCGAAGCTCCTATAACGGACCGCCACAGTCCGGCCCTTCTCGAGGGTCGCGCCAGACCCCACTCGTATGTTCTTGACCACCAGCTTCGCCGGGAGCGAGCCATGACGATGGCCGAGAACGACCGGGGCGCCTTCTCGCCAAAGGACAGCGCCGGCCTTGTTCTGCGGATCGTGAGACCCGCCACCGCAGGAGGCCAACACCAAGCTGCTCAAAAATAGAACAAATAGTCTAGTTCTAATCAAGATTGCAATTGTATATGGTTGATGGCAACCACATCTTCCGCTCTCGATCGCCGGAAAGGAGGGGCCAGTCCTCCACCCTGCCCTTCGCCTCGCCTACACCCACGACCGGGACGGCTGCTGCTCGATCATCGGCGGCTACGTCGTGCGCGATCCCCATCTTCCCTCGCTCCGCGGCCGCTATGTCTACACCGACTTCTGCTCGGGCGTGCTGCGGCTCGGTTGACAGGCTGACCATTCGCTAGCGCGTTACTCTTGGCTGACCAGCCAAAGGGTCGAGGAGAGGGGTTACCAGTGGAGAGCGGCACGGTGAAGACGAGCACGACGGCGGTTAGCGATTCGAACGGTGCCGCTGCAGCGGCCGAGCAGATCGAGGTCTTGAACCCCGCGACCGGAGGTTCGGTCGGCTCAATCCAGATCGATACGCCCGAGAGGATCGCCGCCACCGTTGCCCGGGTGCGCGCCAACCAGGCCGAGTGGGAGGCGATCGGGATCGAGGGCCGCTTCCACTGGCTCGGCAAGCTGCGCGACTGGATTCTCGACAACACCGAGGAGATCTCCGACACGGTGCAGACCGAAGCCGGCAAGGTCCGCGGCGACATCTCCGCCGAACTGTTCTACGTCACCGACCTGATCAACTTCTACGGCAGCAAGGCGGCAAAGTTCATTGGCGACGAAGCGGTACGGCCCCACTCGCCGCTCCTCGCCTCGAAGAAGCTGATGATCCAGTATCGACCCCACCCCGTGGTCGGCGTGATCAGCCCCTGGAATTTCCCTCTGGCGATGGGCCTCGGCGATTCAATCCCGGCTCTACAGGCGGGAGCCGCGGTCGTCGTCAAGCCCTCAGAGTTCACCCCGCTGAGCATGATCGAGGTGATCAAGGCCTGGAAAGAGGAGATCGGCGCTCCAGATGTATTCGACTGCGTGCTCGGCACCGGCGAGGCGGGCAGCTCTCTGATTGACCATGTCGACTGTGTCCAGTTCACCGGCTCCGACCGGACCGGTCGCAAGGTGATGGCCCGCGCCGCCGAGACGCTGACCCCGGTCAGCCTCGAGCTCGGCGGCAAGGATCCGATGATCGTCCTCTCGGACGCCGACGTCGACCGCGCCGCCAACGCCGCGGCCTGGGGCGGGATGGTGAACTCGGGTCAGCTCTGCATCTCGGTCGAGCGGATCTACGTCGAGGAGCCGGTCTACGACGAGTTCGTCGCCAAGCTAACCAAGCAGGTCAGCGGCCTGCGCCAAGGGGCCGACGGTCGCAAGCCCGAAAAGGACGTCGGCGCGATGACCTCGCCGAACCAGTCCGCGATCGTCGAGGACCAGGTCAACGACGCCCTCGCCAACGGCGCCCGCGCCCTGACCGGAGGCAAGAAAGCCGACGGCCCCGGTGACTTCTTCGAGCCGACCGTGCTGGTCGACGTCGACCACTCGATGAAGGTGATGCGCGACGAGACCTTCGGGCCGGTCGTCGGGGTGATGAAGGTGCGCGACTCCGAGCATGCGCTCGAACTCGCCAATGACACCCGCTACGGACTCGCCGCCTCGGTCTTCGGCGAGAAGAACCGCGCCGAGCGAATCGCTCGCCGGATAGAGGCGGGCTCGGTCAACGTCAACGACGTCGTCACCAACATGATGGCGATGGGCGTGCCGATGGGCGGCTGGAAGGAGTCGGGGATCGGCTTCCGCCACGGCGAGTACGGAATCAAGAAGTACTGCCGTCCCGAGTCGATCATCGTCACGCGCTTCGCCGGCAAGCGGGAACCGACCTGGTACCCGTACACGAAGAGCCGTCGGCGTCTGGTCGACTGGATTGCCAAGGCGTTCAACGGGCGAGACCTGAAGCGCCGTTTGGGCCTGCGCGGCTGAGACAAGAAGCAGCGCCTCCGCAGAGTTGCTAACTTCCAGCCAATGGGAGAGTTTTATTTGACCATAAGAGTATTTTTTGCGCTTCTGGCTGTGGCTGCGGCCCTTACCGCAATCAGCGGCTGCGGGAGCAGTTCATCGGACGCGGCCAGCACCGGCGGGGTGACGGTTGAAACCGGCTCCCTCTCGAAAGCGGAATTCATCAAAAAGGCGGACGCGGTCTGCGAGGAGTTTCAGGAAAAGTCCGCAAAGCGACTTGTCGGCTACGCACGCGAAAACCACATGGACCTCTCGAGTGCGTTGTCCGACGCGGCCAAGGCGGCGCTCTTCGAAGGCGTATTCGTACCGATCTACCGCAATCAGCTTGCCCAGATAAGCGAGCTCGGCGCGCCCGAAGAGGATGTGGACGAAATCGCTGCGATCCTCGAGACCGCCGAAGCTGAGATCGCCAAAGGCCAGCGCGACCCAAGTGCCACCCTCGCCAGCAACGAACTGATTCCAAAAGCCGCGGCACTCGCCCGGAAGTATGGCCTCGTTGTCTGCGGCACCCTCTGGACCTGATCCAGCGATTGGCCCGGGCAGGGCTGCCACCCGACTGGCCGCAAGGAAGTTCGATCCTCCCGGTAGCCTCTACTGGCCATGGCCGAGCGCGATTTTATAGCTGCAACAGGTGAGCGCATCGTCGTATTCGACGGCGGCATGGGCGCGACCCTCGAGCAGTTCGACTTGACCCAGGAGGACTACGGCGGCCTCGAGGGCAAGTGCCATGAGGCTCTAGTGCTGAACCGGCCCGATGTGATCGAGGGCGTCCACGCCTCGATGATCGAGGCCGGGGCCGAAGTGGTGGAGACCGACACGTTCCAAGGCTCTCGCATCAAGCTCGAAGAGTGGGGCTTGGGCGAGCACACGCTCGAGATCAACGTCAAGGCGGCGCAGATCGCCCGCAAGGCAGCGGGCGAGAATCGGTTCGTCGCCGGCTCGATCGGCCCGACCGGCTTCCTCCCCGCCTCAACCGACCCGACCCTGGGCGACATCTCCTTCGGCAAGCTGGTCGAGGTCTTCGCCCAGCAGGCCCGTGGCTTGGTCGAAGGCGGCGCCGACCTGATCATCATCGAGACCGCGCAGGACATCCTCGAGGTGAAGGCGGCGATCTTCGGCGCTCGCGAGGCGTTTGCCGCAACCGGTCGCGCGCTGCCGATCCAGACCAGCGTCTCGCTACTCCCCAACGGCGGCAGGATGCTGCTCGGCACCGACATTCAGGCGGTGCTGACGACCCTGGCGGCGCTCGACGTCGACGTGATCGGGCTCAACTGCTCAACCGGGCCCGAGGACATGCGCGACGCGATCCGCTTCCTCGGTGACAACAGCCCGCTGCCGGTGCACTGCATCCCAAATGCCGGACTGCCCCTACAGGGACCCGACGGCGAGACCATCTTCCCCGAAGAGCCCGAGCCGCTGGCAGCGACCCTGGGCGACTTCGTCGAGCGCTATAGCGTCGGCATCGTGGGTGGCTGCTGCGGGACGACGCCCGAGCACATCCGCGCGATCCGCGAGCGTGTCGACGGCCGCGTACCTGGCGAGCGCCCGACGCCGGGTCCAATCGAGGTCTCTTCGATGATGACCTCCACCCCGCTGGTCCAGGAACCGCGGCCAACACTGGTCGGCGAGCGCGTCAACTCACAGGGCTCGCGCAAGGCGAAGGAGCTGCTCCTCGCCGACGACTACGATGGCCTCGTCCAGGTCGCCGAAGACCAGGTCGAAGGCGGCGCCCACGTGCTCGATATCTGCGTGGCGCTGACCGAGCGCCAGGACGAGGACGAGCAGATGGCGGCTGTGGCGAAGCGGGTCTCGCTGACCCAGCCAACGCCGATCCAGGTCGACTCGACCGAACCGGAGGTGCTGAAGGCGGCGCTGGAGCAGATCCCAGGGCGAGCGATCGTTAACTCGATCAACCTCGAGGCGGGCCGCGACAAGGCCGACGTCGTCGTACCGCTGGCCAAGGCTCACGGGGCGGCGCTGATCGCGCTGACCATCGACGAGGTCGGGATGGCGAAGACGGCCGAGCGCAAGGTCGAGATCGCCGAACGGCTGCGCGACATCGCCTGCAACGAGCACGGCCTCGAACCGGAGGCGCTGATCTTCGACGCGCTCACCTTCACCCTGACCACCGGCGACGACGAGTGGAAGCCCTCAGCGGTGGAGACGATCGAGGGAATCCGCCGGATCAAGGCCGAGATCCCTGGGGTGAAGACCTCGCTCGGCGTCTCCAACGTCTCCTTCGGCGTCTCGCCACGCCCTCGCGCCATCCTCAACTCCGTCTTCCTGCATCACTGCGTCGAGGCCGGGCTCGACCTGGCGATGGTCAACCCCAACCACATCACGCCCTACTCGGAGATCTCCGAGGAGGAGCGCGAGCTGACCGACGACCTCGTCTTCAACCGCCGCGAGGATGCGCTGGAGCGCTTCATCGGCCACTTCGAGTCGAAGGGCGAGGAGGAGGCCGAAGAGGCCGCCGACCCAACCGAGGGCATGGAGCCTGAGGAGGCCCTGCACTGGCACATCCTGCGCCGCAAGAAGGAGGGCGTCGAGGACTGGATCGACCGCTCGGTAGAGAAGATCGGCGCCGTGCCGACCCTGAACGAGGTGCTGCTGCCGGCGATGAAGGAGGTCGGCGACAAGTTCGGCGCCGGCGAACTGATCCTGCCCTTCGTCCTGCAGTCGGCGGAAGTGATGAAGCGCGCCGTCGCCCAGCTGGAGAACTACCTCGACCGGATCGACGGCCACACCAAGGGCAAGGTCGTGATCGCGACCGTCTTCGGCGACGTGCACGACATCGGCAAGTCGCTGGTCAACACGATCCTGACCAACAACGGCTACACGGTCATCGACCTCGGCAAGCAGGTGCCGGTCGACACGATCATCGAGGCGGCGGTGGAGAACAAGGCCGACGCGATCGGCCTCTCTGCGCTGCTCGTCTCAACTTCGAAGCAGATGCCGATCTGCGTCCAAGAGCTGCACCAGCGCGGACTGGAGTTCCCAGTGCTGATCGGCGGCGCGGCGATCAACCGCGACTTCGGCCGCCGCACGCTCTATCCGCAAGGCAAAGAGTCCGACGAGGTCTACAAGCCGGGTGTCTTCTACTGCAAGGACGCCTTCCAAGGGCTCGACACGATGGACGCGCTGGTCGACGAGCCGGCCCGCGAGGCGCTGGTCAAACGGATCCGGGCCGAGGCACAGGAGCTGCGCGAGAAGCCCGTCGCCATTGACAACTCGCCGCCGACCAGCGACGACAAGGTTCGCTCGTCGACCCGCACCGACGCACCGATCCCCGAGCCACCGTTCTGGGGCGTGCGCGAGCCCGAGATCGACCTCGACGAGGTCTTCCCCCACCTCGACCGCCATGTGCTCTTCAAGCTGCACTGGGGAGGACGGGGCGTCAAGGGCGAAGCCTGGAGAGACCTGGTGGAGGGCGCCGACGGCGAGGAGGGATTCGCCCCGCGCCTGGAGCGAATGTGGCGCGAGCAGGACTATCTGCGTCCGAGGGCACGGCTCGGCTACTTTCCCTGCAATGCCGAGGGCAACGAGCTGGTCGTCTTCGACCCCGAGGACCCCGAGCGCGAGCTGGAGCGCCTCGTCTTCCCGCGCCAACCCAAGCACGACCGGATCTGCCTCGCCGACTTCTTCCGCCCGCTGAAATCGGGCGAACGGGATGTCGTCGCCCTGCAGGGCGTCACCATGGGGCCGGAGGTGACCGAGCTGATCGAGCGCCTCGAGAGCGAGGGCGAGTTTGCCGAACAGCTCTACGTGCACGGCCTCGGCGTGCAGGCCGCCGAGGGCCTTGCCGAGTGGCTGCACTCCGAGGTTCGCCGCCAGCTCGACATCCCCCTCGTTCAGGGTCGCCGCTACTCCTGGGGCTACCCGGCCTGCCCGGATCAGTCCGAGCACGAGAAGGTATGGCGCCTGCTCGACCTCGAGCAAATCGGCATGACACTCTCCGGCGGCTTCGCCGTCATGCCCGAGCAATCGACGGTCGCGATCGTCGCCCACCATCCCCAGGCGGTCTACTTCGGCATGAAATCCGGCTTCATCCCGGAGCGAAGCTCATCCGACGAGCTGATCGCCGGCACCGAGCGCGGTGGCGATCGGGTGGAGCCAACCGGCCCCACCCGCTGAACCCACCCGCTCGACGAAGTCGGGCGGTGGAACCGCGCCAGCCAGCCGACGAAGAAGGTGGCCGCCCAATAATCAGACGGCCACCCCTTCGGAGCTCATGCAAGCTGAGCGCTCGTGAAGCTAAGGGGCAGTGACTGCGAATGATCCCCCATAGGAGGCTTCGGGCGTCCCACCCCCGACCCTGAAGATCGCCCCGGTAGTTCCTACGCCAGGGGTACCGCCGGGAGTGAGGGGAATTGGCCCAAAGGGCAAGCTCGGAATGTTGCTGTCGAATCCCGTGAACACACAGAAGAATCCAGGATCGGCCTCTGGGTTGGTGGGACTGGGAGCTGCGCCTTCACCGTTATCGCACTCCGCCGGCACCGGTTCGCCCAGAGGAATGGATTTCGTGTTGGCGGGGAAAGCCATGCCAGCTGCAAGCGGAATCAGGAACGAAACCCCGGTTTCCATGACGCCGCCGGCACCGAACTTTCCACCGAAGGCGCCCGTCTCCGTCTCACCGGGCGGGAGCACGCCACCCGCGGTCCAAGGCGAGCCTGCAGCACCTGGCGAACCTGCGGCACCTGGGGTGCCCTGCGCACCGGTGCTTCCGGTCGGGCCTTGAGCGCCAGTGGCGCCTTTCTGGCCAGCGGCGCCAACCGCACCCTGCGGGCCGGCGGGACCGACGCTGCCCTTCGCACCTTTCGGTCCACGGGGACCCGTCGGGCCTCGCTTGGCCTTCGCGGACGCCGTGGCCTTGCCGCCACCCGAGTTGTTGGCGGCGTAAGCGCCGCCCATCATTGCGAACACCAGCGCGATCACGGAGATGACTCCCGGGATCCCGAGGCGGTTTCTAAGCATCGAGAACATCAGCTTTGTTCCTCCCTCATTGGGTTGATCCATATCTCAGCGGACGGCTCGATGCCGCCCCCCTTTTGCTGTCTCCCATTCCCTGGCAAAACCGGCAATTTCCCGGATGCCTCGAGCCTAGAGTACCCCAATGTTCTCGTCAAGTACCCATGGCGTACCCTGTCTGGGCGCGCTGCTTCTCGCTGAGGCGATCGGGAAGCCAAAGCTGCCATGGAGGCTCGCGGTCACGTCGTTCGCAGGGCTGGGCTCTCACCGCCGATGTGAAGGCGGTCTGGCCTGCCTTCGAGGATCGCATCGACCCATGGCTCGATCGTGCCCAGCGCCCAGGTGCGCGGATTCTGCTCGAGGCGCGAGACACAGGACAATCGCGCCCTCCTCCACCCCGACGCGCACGCCGGCGATGCGACTCTCGCCGTCGCTGCCCTTGGCTGTGTCCACCGCGAGCAGACAGGAACCGCTGCGGGCAGCCTGCAGGACCACCAGAGGGATAGCGAGAAGGAAAGCGGCCGTCGATGTCGATCCGGGTCAGCGGCTCGGTTACGTCAGGAGGTGCTCGCACTCGCATCGCCCCGCAGCGACCAACGGCTTTACGGCTTGGCGCGTCTAGTCCGTGACTACGAACGGCTTGGCACCTCTTCCCTCGATTGTCTGCGGCTCGACCTGTCGCGCAGCACGCATCGCCAAGAGTCGCCGCTCGAGCTGTCTCGAACTACGCGCCGACGTGTTCGCGAGTGCCGGGCTCGCGAGGCTCCGGCTGGGGGCTGAGTCGCACAGGAGCCGTCGAGAGCGCCTGCACCCTCAGGTCGCTCCAGGTGAGGCCTTCCCGCACGAGCGCCGGCAGACCGAGCGCCACGGCCGTTGCGATCTCGACGGCTTGCAGGATCACTCCATAGGCGAGGCCGTCCGCAGTACTGACGCCGAAGCCGGTGTGTAGGACGCTGATCACGGCGAGCTGGAAGACGCCGATATTCGAAGGCGTAGCCGGAACGACCGCGGTTACGTTGACGGCGAACAGCACCGCGGCGGCGGCCCCGATACCGGCCTGATCGCTCAGGCCCAAGGCAGCGAGCAGCGCCCAACAGGCAGCGAGCTGGATCGCCCAGGCGGCGAGCTGTGCAGCGGTGGCGGCGACGCCACGCCGAGGGTTGCGGAAGATGCGGAGGCCAGCGCGCACCTCCAGCAGCGCCTTATGTATCGCCGCCCCAAGGCGGGCCAGGCGACCGTTGCCATTGCGGCGCATCAGCGGCGGCCCCAGCAGCACGACCAGGAGCAGGAGCAGCGGCAGGAAGCTGAAGGCGAAGAGCTTTTGGGTGCCGGAATGAAAGAGGTCGGTGGTCGAGACGATGATCACGCCCAGCAGGGCGAGGGCGAGGAGGTTGAGCAGGGTTTGGGAGACCAGGGTGCCAAGCAGCACCGGGAAGGTTTCACGCATGCGGCCGATCCGCCGCGCCAGAGACATCGCCCTCGCCGGCTCACCGAGGCGGGCGGGCAGGGTCGCCGACATCAACACGCCGATCATGGTCGCCGAGGTGACATCTCGTCGTCGGACGGGTCGGTTGGGCAACGCCGCGCGCACGATCCAGTACCAGGAGGCAGCGCGAAAGAAAAGCGAGAGAGCCATCAGTGCGCAAGCAACAAGAACCCAGGTGAAGTCGGAGCGGACGATGCTTTCGACGACCTTGTCGACCCCGATCTTCTGTGCCGCCAACGCGGTCAGGCCAATGCCGATTACCCCGGCAGCGGTGAGCCCGATACGGCGGGCGACCTTGCTCCGCCGCTTGCTGGGAAGCGCGGGCGCAGGGTCGAGCGAGTCGAGTCGCTGCGGTGGGCTCGGGGGCAACCCGTCGGCAGGACGAATGCCAGCCCAGTGAGTAGCCCGCTCGAGCGCGCCCGCGGGCGCCGGCGCCTCAATCGCCCGCTCATAAACAGCAGTGACCCGGTCGGCCACATGGGGCCAGGCGTAGCGCTCGGCACTGCGCCGCGCGGCCTCTCCCATCGCCACCAGCCGCTGTGGCTCGTGATAGGCCCGTTGAAGCTCCTCGGCCAGCCGCTGCGGGTCCCCAGGCGGGACCAGCACCCCGTCGAGGCCGTCGGTGACCACGTCGCTGTAGCCGGCTATGGCGGAGGCGATTGCGGGGGTGCCGGCGGCAAAGGCCTCGGTCAGGACCATGCCGAAGCTCTCCCCCGAGAGCGAGGGCGCGCAAAGCACGTCGGCCTCGTGCATGGCGCGCCAGAGCGCGTCGCCGGAAACACGGCCGCGGATGTCGATCGACCCCATGGTCTCGGGATCGGCGATGTAACGCAGCACGTCCTCGCGCTCGGCACCGATCACGGTGAGGCGGCTGGGCACATGCTCGATCAGAGCGCCGAAGGCGGCCAGCAGGACCGGCAGACCCTTGCGCTCCTCCGGACGGCCGACGAAAAGCACCTGCAGCTCCTCCCCCGCTGACTTCGGCCCTCCTGGCGCAGCGGTGACGTCGACGCCGTTGGGAATCACTTCATAGTGGCCCCCGTACCAACGTCGGCCGGTCCAGGCGGCGGCCTCGGAGACGGCGATCCGCGCCGAGAGGCGGTTGAAGACGCGTCGAGCGCCGAGCGCCGAGGCGATGTAGTTGGGTGTTCTCTTGGTCGAGTAGGCGTGAAAGGTGCCGACGGCGGGGACGTCGGCACCGAGCGCGGCGTTCCAGCCAACCAGCGGCACGACCGGCTCATGAACATGGACGACGTCATAGCGGCCCTGTCGAAGCTCGCGGCGCGGCGCGACCACACCGCCGGCCGGGAACGGAGCGAGGTTGGATATCGCGCCATTCGATGGGAAGCCGGCCGTGCGCCCAAGCGAAATCAGGTAGTCAGGCACCTGACCCGAATCTGGCGGGGCTCGGTGCAGCGCCCGGCTGATCCGGCCTGGTGGGTCGACTGGCGCGAGCACGCGAACGTAGTGGCCGCGACCGAGGAACTCCTCTGCAAGCGCCTCGACGTGCCTGTTCACGCCGCCCTGGTACGACCAGGAATATGGCGAGACAAGTGCAATCCGCACGAATTACGAAGGGTAGTGGATCGCTCGGTGGGCGCCGGAATGCGCAGCCTGCGGACGCTCGGCCCAAGCAAAGGCGATGAAGACGAGCAGGTAGGCGGCACCAATCTCCAGCAGCAGGGCGCCGGAGTCGTTCGCGAGCGTGCCGGCCACGGTGACGGCAAGCGCCCCGAGCAGGCCGGCGCGCATCGCGGCAGAGCCCCGCAGCCATACCCGCAGACGGTCGCGCCGCACGAACGCGAGAGTGGCAAGGGCGACGACGACCGGCAGGAAGAAGAGCACGACCGGGCGGGTGAAGCTGTGTGCGGAAAGCTGCAGGCGGCGCTGGGCGACATCGGCGAGATCACCCAATCCCCCGGCGTCGAGAACCGAGCGGGTCAGGTGGGCGTTGGCCCCCGAGGCCAGGTCGACCAGGGCGATCAGGGCGAGGACCGCGAGTGGGGCGGCGACGATCAGCAGGGCGGCGTGTCGTCGCGGCGTGGCGACCTTGGCAGCCGCCACCGCGGCCCCGACCGGTAGGACGATCGCCGCGCCGACGTCGGCGCCGAAGCGCCCGGCGGCGAAGACAAGCGCAAAGAACAGGCCGCTGGCCAGGAACACCGCAGCGCTGGGTCGCGCGCCGAGCCGCGGGGTGAACCCGACGAGTGCCGCCCCCGTCCCTGCCACCACCAGCACCCCCAGCAGCGCCTCCAGCTCGTTGCCGATCCCGTAGAAACGGACTCCCAGCCCCGGGTTCGGCCCCAGCAGCGAGAGTGAGGTCAGGGGCGATCCAGCGACGACGTCCACGGCGTAGGCCACCACGACCAGACCCGAGGCGAACGCCAGCGCGCGATAGCCGCTCGAAACGGCGAGGGTGATGGCGCCGAGCGCCGGCGCCCCAAGCATCACCAGCAGCTGTTCGCCCCCCTTGCTCGGTTCGAGGGCGGCCCCGAACAGCAACAGCAGGGGCAGGTAGATGACGCTGAGCCCGGCCAGCTGCACCACCGGGCGCGCCAGGCGCCCAGGTGTGGCGGCGACGACCAACCCAAAGGCGAGCAGCCAGGCAAGCAGACTCAGCCCGATCACTGGGCCCCGTCGCTCGGAGACCACCCCCATCCGCTCGCCCAACGATTCGATCGCCCCCACGTCGACAGACCCCTCCGTCCGAATCGGCTGGCCCGACATCGCCGACGGAACGGCAAGCCCAAGTCTGGCGAGGATCGTCGGCGCGATATCCGTGGAGAGCACGTACCCGTTCGTACGAGTGCTGTCCGAAGTCAAATCCCCATCGAAGCCAGGCCCGGCAATCCCAACGGCCAGCGCCCGGTTCTTTGCCGGCGGCGCCCGCTCGATCGCAATCACGAGGTCGTCGCCTCGCGACCTTCGCGCCAGCGCTGCAAGGCGCCCGAGGCTCATGCTTCGAACCAAGCACCCCTCCCCCGCCCTATGAAGAGTCGCCGCCAGCAGCCCCGGCACGATGTCCGCCGGGGCCGACTCGGCTCGTTCAACGACTGCGCGCGAATAGGCAGGCCCACAGATTCCCCCACCAACAGCTCGAGGAAGCTCAGATCCATATAGAGAATCGAACACTCGATTCCCCTGGCTGATGTCGAGATAAGTCTGCTGTGCCGGGACGCTGCCAAGCCCAGCGCTGAGCAGCCCCAGCGAGATGCCACGCACCCTCGCAAGCTCCCCCACGCTGGTGCCCTTTGGCAAGAGCGCAACGGTCACCTCTCCGCGCGCCAACGCCGGGCCCAGCAGGCAAACGGCCGCTATCGTCAAGCCAATGGCCGACCGCACTTTCGCCAAGTTCACATTTTTCAAGATCGATCCCGCCTGGCGCCGCCGCGACGCCGAGCTGCGAGCCGCCGACAAGCAGGAGTTCCTCGCCGCCTGCGAGGACTTCGCCCTGGACCGCTCTTTGCGCGCCTACTCAACCATAGGAACGCGCGGCGACGTCGACCTGGTCCTCTTGAGCCAGAGCCCCAATCTCGACGACCTGCACACATTCCACGTCGTGCTCGGCCAGAGCGGCTTGGCCAAATGGGCGGAGACGCCCCATTCGTTCCTCTCGATGACCAAGCGCTCTCCCTACTCCGACGAGCAGGCCAGGCCGGAGATCTGCGTCTCCGAGCGCAAGTACATGTTCCTCTACCCGATGGTCAAGCAACGGCGCTGGTATGGACTGCCAGGCGAGGAGCGGGGGCGGATCATGAAAAGCCACATCGAGGTCGGCCGCCGCTATCCGGAGATCACGATCAACACCACCTACTCCTTCGGCCTCGACGACCAGGAGTTCGTCGTCGCTTTTGAGGGCGACGACCCCGGCATGTTCCTCGATCTGGTCAACGAGCTGCGTCCAACCGAGTCAAGCGAGTACACCGAGCGCGAGACGCCGATCTTCACCTGCGTGGCGCTCTCGCTGCGCAAGGCGCTCGACGCCCTCGACGGCACGCCCAGCGCCGTAGCTGCAGGCGCATGAGCACCGAGGCGCTCAGCTATGCGATCGACGAGCAGGACCACCTGATCAAGGTCGACAACGGCTTCTATCGCTTCGCCGAAGAGAACGGCTGGAACGAGGCAGGCACCAGCCTCGGCCGCTCGCTCTGGGACTACGTCGCCGGCCAGGAGATGAAGAAGCTGCAGCGGTTGCTGATCCGCCGCGTCCGCGACGAGGTCGGCGACGTCGAGCTGCCCTTCCGCTGCGACGGGCCGGGGGTGCGCCGCGAGATGAATATCCGCATCGTCGCCCGCCCCGGCGGCCGCGTCGTCCTCTTCTCGGCGCGGCTGCGCTCGGAGGAGGCGCGCGATTTACCCCAACGCCTGCTCGACCCCAGCACGCCCCGCAGCAAGGAGACGCTGGAGATGTGCGGTTGGTGCGATCGCTTCGAAGTTGACGGCGAATGGGTCGAGGTCGAGGAGGCGGCGAGGCGGCTGGGACTGTTCAACCAGGCCAAGCTTCCCGCTCTCAGCCACGGCATTTGCCCCGACTGTCACGAGATGCTTCTAGCCGCGTAGGCGCGCGACGCGGCAAGTTCCCTATCCTTTCGCGCTCGCCATGACCAAGATCGGAACCCCAGAGAACCCCGTCCGCGTCGCCATCGTCGGCGCCGGCCCCTCCGGCTTCTACGCCGCCGAGCACATCCTGAAGGGCGAGGACGTGCACGCCCAGGTCGATCTCTTCGACCGCCTCCCCACCCCCTTCGGCCTCGTCCGTGGCGGCGTCGCCCCGGACCACCCGAAGATCAAGTCGGTTATCCGCGTCTACGAAAAAACCGCGGCGCGCGAGGGCTTCCGCTTCTTCGGCAACGTCAAGGTTGGCCACGACATCGAGGTCGAGGACCTCGAGCGCCACTACCACGCGATCGTCTTCACGGTCGGCTGTGAGACCGACCGCCAGCTCGGCATCCCCGGCGAGCACCTGCCGGGCAGCCATGCCGCCACCGCCTTCGTCGGTTGGTACAACGCCCACCCCGACTACGCCGCAGAGGAGTTCGACCTCTCCTGCGAGCGGGCCGTCGTGATTGGCAACGGCAACGTGGCGATGGACGTCGCCCGGATGCTGGCGCTTACTGACCACGAGCTGCGCCAAACCGATACCGCCGACCACGCGATCGAGCTGCTCGACGCGAAGAAAATCCGCGAGATCGTCGTGCTGGGTCGCCGCGGACCGGTCCAGGCCGCCTTCACCAACCCGGAGATCAAGGAGCTGGGCGAGATGGAGGACGCCGACGTAATCGTCGACCCGGCCGAGGTCGAGCTTGACCCGGCGAGCAGCGCCTACCTCGAGTCCGACGAGGCCGACAAGACGACGCGGGTCAACGTCGAGACGCTGCGCGAGTTCTCCCAGCGCACCCCCGAGGGCAAGAGCCAGCGGATCGTCCTGCGCTTCCTCACCTCGCCGGTGGAGATCCAGGGCGATGGCAAGGTCGAGAAGATCGTGATCGGACGCAACGAGCTGGTAGAGGAAGGCGGCTCCCTGCGCGCCAAGGACACCGGCAAGCGTGAAGAGCTCGAGTGCGGACTCGTCCTGCGCTCGGTCGGCTACACCGGCATCCCGATTGAGGGCGTCCCCTTCGACGAGAAGCGCGGTCTGATCCTCAACGATGGCGGCCGCGTGCTCGACTCCCACGACTCCGGCCACAAGGTCGGCCACTACACGGCCGGCTGGATCAAGCGCGGCCCTTCCGGCGTGATCGGCACCAATAAGAAGGACGCACTGGAGACCGTCCAGCACCTGCTTGCCGACATCGAGTCCCAGACGCTGCTCAGCCCCGAGAGCCCGGACCCCAACGCCATCGAGGCACTGCTCGCCGAGCGCGGCACCCGCTACGTCAGCTTCGAGGACTGGCAGGCGATCGACCAGGCCGAGGTTGGCCGCGGCGAGCCCCATGGGCGCCCGCGTGTGAAGTTCGTCAGGGTCGAGGAGATGCTCGAGACCCTCGGCGAGCGGGTCTCCAGCTAGACCTTCTCCCAACCAAAGTGCCGGCGCAGATCCAGCCGGCGTGCCGACCACAGCTCAGCTCAAGACGTCCTTACTAACGCTGCCGACGCCGAGCAGACCCGGACCGACGTGGGCGCCCAGCACGGCGCCGATCTCCGAAACGAAGACCGGCTCGCAGCCAAAGATCTCGCGGCAATCGTCGACCAGGGCGCTCGCGGTCTCGTCATCCTGAATGTGCTGGACGACCCAGCCATCGATGCCGTCCTTGTGGCGCTGGCGGGCGTAGTCACGCAAGCGCTCGATTGAGCGGGCACGGGTGCGGACGCGCTCAACCGGGGTGATCTCCTCCTCCAGAGTGAGAATCGGCTTGATCTTCAGAGCCGAGCCGATCCAGGCGCGGGCGCCGCCGATCCTGCCCCCGCGGCGCAGGTACTCGAGCGTGTCGATCGCAAACCACATCTTCAGCTCCTCGCGGGCTCGCTGGGCGCGGGCGACGACCGCGGAGCCGTCGTCCCCCCCAACGGCCGCAGCTGCCGCCGCGAGAACACTCAGCCCCATGCCACCAGCCGCAGAGCGCGAGTCGAAGAGAAGGATGCGCTCTCCCCCCTTACCCTCGGCAATCAGCCGCTCACGCGCCTGCCCCGCCGCCTCAAAGGTGCCGGAAATGCCAGCCGAGATGTGGATCGAGACGATCTCGCGACCTTCATCAAGCAGCGGCTCATAGACCGAGACGAAGTCCCCGATCGAAGGCTGTGAGGTCGTCGCGCCGCTCTCGGAGGCGCGGAGGCGCTCGTAGAACTCGGCATAGTCGGCGATCTCGGACTCGCGTTCCTGGCGCCCGTCGACCGCCACATAGAGGCTGATCGTCTGGATCCCCCGCGAGGCGAGAAGGTCGGTCGGAAGATAGGCCGTCGTGTCGCAGACAACCGCAGTTTGGGAGGGAGAACTCAAGCAAGGCGATTCTCGCAGACCTGCCGCTACACTTTGTGAAGTGACTGACTCCCCGCAAGCCGCAATTGCCCTCACCGACAAGGCCGCCGGCAAGATTGCCGAGTTGCTTGGCTCGCAGGAGGACGCCAAGGACCAGGCGCTTCGCGTCGCGGTTCGCGGCGGGGGTTGCTCGGGCTTCCAGTACGCCCTCGCCTTCGACCAGGCCAAGGATGACGACCACGTCTTCGAGGTTGACGGGGTCTCCGTCGTCGTCGACAAGGTCAGCATGCAGTTTGTCTTCGGCTCCGAGGTCGATTACGTCGAAGGCCTGCAGGGTGCGGGCTTCCAGGTCAACAACCCCAACGTGGTTGCGGCCTGCGGCTGCGGCTCCTCTTTCCAAGTGAAAGAGGACGCAGCAGAGACAGCAGCCGCCGTCTAAACCGGCGCATTTCCGCGTCCTCGGTCGCTCGCGTGCAGAGCACGCCACGCTCTCTGCGTCCTTGATCTGCTTGGTTTAGCCGACGCCTATTCGATCTGCAACGGCGGCGACTGCGCGGGCGGACCCGCGGGGGCCGAAACAGCCTCCGGCTGCTCCACCCCAAGCGCCTCAGCCAGCTCGCCTGAGTCGAACATCTCCTCGACGATGTCGGCGCCGCCGAGCAGCTCGCCATTGACATAAAGCTGCGGGAAGGTCTGCCAGTCGGAGATCTCGGTGGTGACTTCGCGCAGTGGCTGCAAAGCCGGCAGGACATCGATTGCGCCGTACTCGGCGTCCATTGAGTCGAGCACCTGGACGACCCGCATGGAGAAGCCGCAGCGCGGCGCTTCCGGGGTGCCCTTCATGAAGAGCAGTACCGGGTTAGCGGCGATCAGCTCTTCGACCTTCTGCTTCAGCTCTGCGTCGGCCATTGGCACAGAGTAGCTATCCCAGCGGTTCGGTCTTGAGCGAGAGGGCGTGGATCGCCCCATCGTCGAAGCGAGGCTTAACCGCAGCCTTGACCATGCGGTGCTGGTCGAGCCGGGAAAGGCCCTTGAACTGGGGTGCGGAGACGGTTGCTCGCAGGTGATCGGCAGTGCCGGTCTCATCGGCAACCTCGACCTCGGCACCGGGCAGGGCCGCCTCGATCATCTGCTGGATCTCTGCCAGGTCAGCCACGGCAAGGCCCTAGCGACGGCGCCGCAGCGCCATCAAGCCGCCAACTGCAAAGCCGACCACGGCAGCGCCGACGATCAGCTGGGAGCGATGCTCGGCGACCTGGCGGCGCCAGTCGGTGAGCTCCGCCACGCGGCCGCGCAGCAGCTCGACCGAGGTGCCGAGGTCACGGCGCTGCAGGTCGATGTCACGGCGGATTTGGGCCGCACTGCGCCCGGGCATGCCGGCGCTCGGCGGGTATGACTCCGGACCAGCGCTCATTCGCCGCCTGCTTTCACTCCGGATTCAAGCGTTTCCTTGGTCAGCTTCGCCTCTGCGATCGCCTGCTCGGGAACCGGCGGGGCGCCGGCCTGCACCGAGCGGTAGGCGAAGAAGCCAGCGCCGGCTGCGATGAGCAGGAAGAGCGCCGCCTCGACGAAGAAGCCGGGCCAGGCGTTGCCGTCGAAGACCTCTTCGGCGAGCAACCAGGCGAAGCCCTCCATGAAGAGGATCAAGGCGAGAAAGGCGAAGGTACCGGCGGCGAGGCCGACGACCGAGCCGCGCAGGATCTTGCCGACTTTCTCGGAGATCTCTGTCTTGGCCAGCTCGATCTCCTCGCGAACCAGCGACGAGCTGCGTTCGGCGACATCGACGACCAGCTGGCTGACCGAGCGGTCCTCGTCGAGCTGCGGCGGTATGCCGGGAGCGTCGGACACGCTACTCCGGCGGGTCCTCGTCGAAGACGCGCTTCCAGATCAAGGCTGCGAGGCGGGTGGCCGCGATACTCGCAAGGGCGCTGCTGGCCGCCAGCACGCCGCTCCAGGCAAGTCGTTTGACGATCTCGTTATCCATCGGTCTCGACCTTACCTATCGTGGCTCGAGACCGTCGCAGATCGTCGCCACCAGCAGGGTCTTTGCATCGTCGAAGTCAGTGTCCGAGGCGGGGATCACCTCGAAGATCCAGCCGGAGAGCAGTTGCTCGACCGCCCCGTAGAAGGACATCGAGGCGAAGGTCGAGTCGATGTCGTTGCGGAAGACACCGGCTGCCTGGCCGTCGGCGACGATCTTGGCGATCGAGTCGTAGGCGCGGCGGATCTCGGCCAGGTGGGTGCGGCCGAAGGAGTTGGCGGCCCGGGTGACCTCGACGATGATCACCTTCATCAGCTCCGGGTCATGACGGTAGGAGTCGACGATGAAACCGGCAACTGCTTCGAGCTTGGCTCGCGCCGAGGGCCCCTCGCGGTCGGCCTCCTCGATCGCCGTCAGCAGCAGTGACCAGCGCTCGGTGAAGAGCTCGTTCAGCACCTCGTCCTTGGACTTGAAGTAGTGGTAGACGAGGCCATAGGCGACCCCTGCCTCGTCGGCGATGTCGGAGACCCGGGTCGAGTGGAAGCCCTGGCGGGCGAAGACACGGATCGCCGCGTCGAGGATCTGGCGGCGCTTGTCGATCGGCGGTGCTTTAGAGGCCATTCGGAATCTCCGCGTGTGCGGCTGACGAGCGTCGGACCAAGCGGGGCAAGGACGCAGGGAGGCCAAATAGCAGTGCGCTATTTGGCCGACTGAGGACGCCGCACCGCGCAGTGTGTCCGCCGCCGTCAGGCGCGCGCGGGGGGATTCCGAATGGCCTCCAGGCCATCAGGCGTGCGCCTCGGTCAGCTGCGGCCAGACATAGGTGGCAGGACGACGATTGGCGAGCGAAGGCAGTGACTCGCGCACCCGATCCTGGGCGGCGAAATCGAGCTCGGCGACGGCGAAGCACTCCTCGTCGGGAGCGGTAGCCAGGGTCACGCCCCAGGGGTCGAGGATCATCGAGCGTCCGTTGGAGCTGAAGTGCGGCGGAGCCTCACCGAGCTGGTTGGGAGCGAGGACGAAAGCCTGACTCTCGATCGCCCGCGCCCGCAGCAGCACTTCCCAGTGGTCGCGGCCAGTCGCCAGGGTGAAGGCGGAGGGCACCGTGAGGATGCGAGCCCCGCGCACGGCGAGGATCCGGTAAAGCTCGGGGAAGCGCAGGTCGTAACAGATGCTGAGGCCAACAGTGGTATCAGCGAGGGGCGCGGTGACGATCTCCTCGCCCGGCTCCTCGTGATCGGACTCGCGGTAGGAGACGCCACCGGCATCGACATCGAACATGTGGATCTTGCGGTAGACCGCCAGGTCCTCCCCGTCGGCACCGATCAGGACCGAGGTGTTGAACGCCTTCTGCCCGGAGCCCTGCTCGGCGATACTGCCCGCGAGCAGGTAAATACCGAGCTCACGCGCCCAGCTACGGGCGGCGCTCAGAGTCGGGCCGTCGAGCGGCTCGGCTCCCGCGAGCAGCTCCTCGCCACCCGCCAGCAAGTTCCACTTCTCCGGCAAGGCGATCAGCTCGGCGCCGTCAGCCGCCGCGGCGCGCACCAGCCGCTCGGCAGTGCCTAGGTTCTTCGCCTTTTCGTTGGTCGAGTTGAGCTGTACAACCGCTGCGCGCAAGCGTTCCCCTGGGTGCTGGTTGACTGACCAGTCAATCGGTTCAAAGCCAGTATAAGACGCCTCGGGGCGACAACCCGGCTTAGGAGCGGGCCACGCGGGCGACGACGCGATCGAAGACCCGGGTCGGGACGAAGAACTTGACGCGAGCCTGGAACTTGGCGTCGAGGCCAACCAAGTAGCGGGCGCGGGGCCGGCGAGCAATGAGCGCGTGCTCGATGGCCTCGGCGACCTTTGCCGGCGGGATGCCCCGTTCGGCCAGGCTCTTCATCAGCTTGCGGTAGCTGGCGATCGTCCTGCCGTAGAGCTCTTCCCGAGCCGGCGACCGGCCGCCGATCTCGTCGGCCTCGCGCTGGCCACGATCCCAGATCGGGGTATCGATCGAGCCCGGCTCGACGATCGAGACCGAGATCCCCCACGGCCGCAGCTCCTGACGAAAGACATCCCCCACGGCCTCGACGCCGAACTTGGCGGCGTGGTAAGCCCCGCCCATCGGGAAGGCGATACGACCGCCGATCGAGCTGATGAAGACGATCCGGCCTCGCGCCTCGCGAATCAACGGCAGCATCGCTTGCGTCACAGCCACCTGCCCGGTCAGGTTGACCTCAACCTGACGGCGGAAGTCGTCGATCGGCAGCGTCTCCAACGGGCTGGGGATACCGATGCCGGCGTTGTTGACGAGGCCGTCGAGCCCGGCTCCGCCCAGCTCGGCGGCGAGCAGCTCGGCAGCCGCAGCGATCGCCTCGGCGTCGGTGACGTCGATCAGCACCGGTATCAGTTGATCGGAGCCCTCACCCCGCAACGACTCGGCGTCCTCTCGCCTGCGCACGCCGGCAAAGACGCGCCAGCCGCCCGCGTCGAGCCGCAACGCGGTCGCCCGGCCAATCCCTGTCGATGCACCTGTAACCAACGCCGATCGCACCAATCGGAGGCTACTCAAGCCGCTGACTTCGTCTTTCTTCGCGCTATGCGCAACTAAAGACGAAGTCAACCTGGGAAATCGGGGGCGTAGTCTTTTCGCAATGGTTGGGTTGGGCAAGGACGACGGTGAGCGCAAGCAGGTGACGGTGCTCTTCGCCGACGTGAGCGGCTCAATGGACTTGGCCGAGGGGCAGGACCCGGAGCAGTGGCGCAAGATCATGCAGCGCTTCTTCGCCATCCTCGCCGAGTCGGTAGAGCGCTTCGAGGGAACCGTTGACAAGTTCACCGGCGACGGGATCATGGCCGTCTTCGGTGCTCCTGTAGCCCACGAGGACCACGCGCGGCGCGCCTGCTACGCGGCCCTGCAGATACTCGACCACGTCGCCTCCTACGCGGCGGAGCTGCGCCGCGAGCAGGGGCTCAACTTCTCCACCCGGATCGGGATCAACTCCGGCGAGGTCATCGCCGGAGCAATCGGAGCAGGCGGCGAGGGCGAGTACACCGCGATCGGCCACACCGTCGGCCTTGCCCAGCGGATGGAGGCGCTGGCCGAGCCCGGCAAGGCCTACGTGACCGAGAGCACGGCAGCGCTCGCCAGCGGCTTCCTTGATCTGAAGGAACTGGGCGAGTTCGAGATCAAGGGAGCGAGCCAGCCGATCGATGTCTTCGAGCTGACCGGAGTCGGCGCGGCACGCTCACGGCTCGACCTCTCCCGCGAGCGGGGCTTCTCGCGCTTCGTTGGCCGCAACGAGGAGATGGCGGAGCTGGAGCAGGCGCTGGCCCGCGCCGAGGCTGGCGAGGGTGCTGTCGTCGGGATCGTCGCTGAGGCGGGCGTCGGCAAGAGCCGGCTCAGCCACGAGCTCGCAGAGCGCTGCAGCGAGCGCGGACTGGAGGTCTTCGAAGCGCAGGCGCAATCACACGGGCAGTCGATCCCGTTGATGCCGGTCCTGCAGATGCTGCGCGCCTACTTCGGGATCGGCGACCGCGACCCGGAGCGACTCAGCCGCGAGAAGATCGCCGGCCGGGCATTGCTGCTCGACGCCGAGTTCGCTGACGACCTGCCGCTCGTCTTCGACTTTCTTGGCGTGCCCGACCCCGATCGCCCTGCCCCGCAGATGAGCCCGGAGGCGCGGCAGCGGGCGCTGGCTCAGATCGTCTGCCGATTGATCAACGCCCCAAGCCGCCACCACACCGTCGTCCTGGTGATCGAGGATCTGCACTGGATCGACGAGAGCAGCGAGTCGATGCTGGCCGAGATGGTCGCCTCGATCGACGGCACGCAGACCCTCGCCGTGGTCAATTTCCGGCCCGAGTACTCGCCGGATTGGGAGGGTGCCACGGGCTACCGCAGCCTCACCCTGAAACCGCTGGCGCCGGACGACACGCGGGAGCTGCTGCGCGACATCGCCGGCGAAGATCCTTCGCTCGACGGCCTCGAGGAGCCGATACACGCGCGAACCGCCGGTAACCCCTTCTTCGTCGAGGAGATCGTCCGCGAGCTGGTCGAGAGCGGCAGCTTCGAGGGCGAGCGGGGGGCCTATCGCCTCCTGCGCCCAGTCGAGGAGGCCGCTGTGCCGGCCACAGTGCAGGCCGTGCTTGCCGCCCGCATCGACCGACTTGACCCGGCGGCCAAGCAGCTGCTCCAGGTCGCCTCGGTGGTCGGCAAGGAGGTCGGCGCCCGGGCGCTGGGCATGACGGCGGGGCTGACCGAGGAAGAGTTGAACCCGGCTCTCTGCGAGCTGGTCGATGGCGGCTTCCTCTACGAAGCTGAGCTGTACCCAGAGCGGGTGCTGGCCTTCCGCCATCCGCTGACCCAGGAGGTCGCCTACGGCACCCAGCTGGCCGATCGCCGGGCCGTCACCCATACCGCAGCGGCGCAGGCAATGATCGAGCTCGAACCGGACCGGCTCGACGAGCTGGCAGCCCTGGTTGCTCGCCACATGGAGGCCGGCGGGGAAACTCTGGAAGCGGCACGCTGGGCGGCTCGAGCCGCCCACTGGGCCGGACACACGCGGCCCCAGGACGCGCTGCGACTGTGGCAGCAGGTGACTGCCCTGGTCGATGAGCTCGAGGAGAGCGAGGAAACGGCGGCACTGGCCGTCTCCTCGCGCATGCTGCAGCTCGAATACGCCTGGCGGCTCGGAATGGATCGGGCCGAGGCCGACACGCTGGCGAAGGAGGCAACCGAAATCGCCGAGAGGATCGGCGACGGACACTCGCTCGCCCTGTTGAAGCTGCTCACTACCGCGCGACCCGGCGCTGCCGAGTACTCAACGGACTGGATTTCTGCCGCGGTGGAAGCGATCGAGCTGGCGGACGAGACCGGCGATCCGGCGCTGGGGATCGCGGTTCGCAGCGCGGGCGCCTACGCCTACATGTGCGCGGGGGACCTCGATGGTCTGGAAAGAACCGCCGGCAAGCTGCTCGAGCTGACCGGCGGGGACCCGGCCCTCGGGGCCGGCATCATCGTCGACTGCCCGATCGCTTGGGGGTTGATGGCCAAAGCCGTGGCGCTGCGCGAGCGCGAGCGGCCGGCAGAAGCCGAGGAGCTGCTCGACGAGGCACTGCGGCTCACCAGTGAGCACACCGACCCCGAGACCGAGGGCTGGATCCGCGGCTCGAAGTGCCTACTGCTGGCGGACCGTGGAGAGACAGACGCGGCGCTGGCGCTCGCCCGCCTCAACTGCGAGGCGACCGAGCGGCTCGGCGATGTCTTCTCGCGCAGCACAGCGCTGACCTCAATGAGCTACGTCCTGCAGGTGGCCGACGAACACGAGGAGGCGCTGAAGACCGTTGAGCTGTCGGATCGCCTCTACCGCGAGGCGATGGGGTCAGGTGGCGAGACCGAGGCCTGGCGATCGACCCTGCGTGCCCGAGCCCTACTCGGCCTCAACCGAACCGAGGAGGCTCTCGTAGAGGCGGAGTGGGCGGCGAGCACGGCGCTGCGCAGAGTCATGGGCTGGCAGATCCCATCGGCCCTTCACACTCTCGCCCAGGCCCGGGCCGCAGCCGGGGCCCCTGGTGTTGAAGAGGCGCTCGAAGAAGCAACCGAGGCCGCCGTGCGCCGCGGCCATCGGATGACCCTGAGCAGGATCGAAGCCGACCGCGACTCGCTCTTGGCCGCCGGCCGGGCATAGGCGCGCCGGAGGCTAGCGACGACCCGCCCGGTGACGCTCGAGCTCGGCGACCATCAACTTCGTGTGGAGAGCTGCGATCAGGTCCTGGAGGGGCTGGGCGCCGGCTTCGAGCATCTCGACGACGCGCTCGGGTGAGACCTCGCCGGCGAGGCGGTCCATGACCATCTCGACCTCCTCGCTGACCAGCGCTTCGATCGCGGTCTTGTAGCGCAGGGTGTCGTAGACGGTGAAGCCGATCTGCTCGTCGTAGCCGCCTGCGCGGAAGCGGCTGATCGCCTCGATGATCTTGACGTCGGAGGGTGAGTAGCCGCGGCTGTTGGGGCTGAGTACCTCGAGCTTCTCCAGCCGGTCGAGAACGTCCTTGGGAATTCCGTACTGCTCGCGCACCTCGGCGGCGCTGGTCCGGGTGCGCTCTCCGACGAGGGCGCGCTCGAGGATTCGATCCTCGAGCTCGACCAGGGCGCGGGCCCGCTCGGGGTCCTCGTCGAGCACCGACTTGATCGCCTTCAGCGGCATGAACCGCTCCTCCTGCAGCTGCTTGATCAGCTTGATCCGGTCGACGAACTCGGGCGGGTAGTAGGCCATGTTGCGGCTCGTCTTGACCGGCTCCGGCAGCAGCCCCTCACGCAGGTAGTGCTTGATCGTCGGCACCGGCACCCCCGACGCCTCCGCCAACTCCCCCATCCGCAGCAGCTCCCCGTTCGGCCGATGGGCCTGAAACGTGTCGATATGTCCCGTTTTAGGCCCGTCGGCGGTCATGCGCGGAAGGTGGCGGCGGAGTCGGCGCTGGGGCCGGCGGCTGCGCCTGACTCCAGCATTGCGGCGACCTCGTCGTCGGAGTAGCCGGCCTCGCGCAGGACCTCCTCGGTGTGCTCGCCGAAGGCCGGCGCCGGCCGGGTCGGGTCGGCGGGGGTGCGACTCATCTTCACCGGGGCACCGATCTGGCGCACAGCGCCGAGGCCCGGCTGCTCCATCTCGACCACCATCTGGCGAGCGCGGACCAGCTCGGAGTCGAGTGCCTCGTCGACGTCGAGAACCGGCTCGATGCAGCAGTCGTGCTCGTCGTTGAAGGCCTTCCACTCTTCGCGGCTGCGGGAGCTGAAAACCGCGGCGACCTCGCGCCAGGCATCGGACCCGGGCGCCTCAAACTGCTTCTCGATCAGATCGGGACGCTCGACGCCATTGCAGAAGGCGGCCCAGAACTTCGGCTCCAGAGCCCCGCAGCTGATCCAGCCGTCGCTCGCCTCGTAGGGCAGGTAACAGAGCAGGCCGCCGGCGAGCTGCTGCTCGCCCCGCCGTGGCACCTCGCCGTCGCAGAAGTAGCGACCGGCCACCATGGCCAGCCAGGAAAGGGCGCCGTCGGCCATCGAGACGTCGACCATCTGACCCTCGCCGGAGCGGCGGCGCTCGTGCAACGCCGCCATCACGCCGAAGGCCGCCATCAGCCCGCCGCCGCCAAGGTCGGCGATCTGGCCGCCCGACTGCACCGGCGGGCCATCCTTGGCGCCGGTCAGGCCAAGCAGGCCGACCAGGCCGAGGTAGTTCATGTCGTGGCCGGCGCGCTGCGCGTAGGGGCCATCTTGGCCGTAGCCGGTGATCGCGCAGAAGACGATCGCGGGATTGGCCTGGCGCATGCGCTCATAGCCGACGCCGAGCCGGTCGAGGACGCCAGGCCGGAAGCCGTCGAGGACGACGTCGTAGGACTCGACCAGCCGCAGCAGCGCCTCCCGTCCCGCCTCGCTCTTCAGGTCGAGCCGGACCGAGCGCTTGCCGCGGTTGAGCGAAAGGTAGAGGGCCGAGCGAGTGCCCAGCTCCTGCTGCTCATCCGTCCCGTAGTAGGGCGGCGCCCAGCGGATGTAGTCGCCCATGCCGGTGTCCTCGACCTTGAGCACCTCGGCGCCGAGGTCGGCGAGCAGCAGCGAGCAGAAGCCCCCCGGCAACAACCGGGTCAGGTCGAGGACCTTGACGTCGCGGAGCGGGAGCTCGCTCACGAGGGTTCGACCCCGACCGGGAAGTCGACCGAGTTGGCGATGAAGCAGAGCTGGTGGGCGCGGTGGTGGAGCGCTTCGATCGCTTCTGGCTCAGGCGGCTCGCCGGCCCAACGCACCCGCGGACGCAGGGTCGCCGAGCTGAAGCGCTTGCCGTCCAGCACGCCGTCGGCATCGTCTTCGTAAGAGGCGATCTCGAAGCCTTTTTTGCGCGCCAGCGCCAGGAACCAGAGCATGTGGCAGCTGGAGAGCGCGCCGACCAGCAGCGTCTCGGGGTTCGCCTTGGTCTCGTCCCCCCCGAGCTCCATCGCCGAGGAGGCGGGCAAGGTCTGGGCGCCGAGCAGAACGTCGTGGGCGCGCACGTCCTCGCCCTCTCCGCCGCTCCAGGAGACGCCGGCGCGGTGGATCGTGGCGGTCACGCTAGACCTCCACTCGCCGCGGGACCCCCAGCAGCTCACGGGCCTCGGCGACGCTGGCCACCTTGCGCCCCACGTCCTCGGCCATCTGCCGCGCCTTGCCGATCAGGTCGCCATTGGAGCGACACATCTCGCCGTCCGGCAGGTAGAGATTGTCCTCGACCCCAGCGCGGACGTTGCCGCCCATCACCAGCGCCGTGCCCAACAGTTTCCACTGGTCGCGCGAGATCCCGATCACCTGCCACTGGTGCTCGCCCTCGGCGCCACCGGGAATCTGGTCGGACATCAGAGTGACGTTGCGCGGGGTCGGCCGGATGCCGCCGTTGACTCCCATCACGAGTGAGATCTGCAGTGGGGTCCGCTCGAGCAGCCCCATGTCGATCAGCGGATCGAGATTGGCGACGTGACCGGCGTCGAAGCACTCGTGCTCGGGCTTGATCCCCAGATCACGCATCTCGGTCAGGAACTCGATGATCGTGTCGAAGCTGTTCTCGAAGACCGCCTTGAAGACGAAGTCCTTGCGCCGCTTCGAGTACTTGGCGTAGTTCATCGAGCTCATGTTGAGCGCCGCGACATCGGGCTTCAGCGCCCGCAGGTACTCGAGCCGCTTCTCGATCGGAATCCCGATCGCCCCGGTCGAGTAGTTGACGATCACGTCGTCGACCTCAGCCAGGATCGCCTCGGTGATCGCCTTGAAGTCCTCGATCTCGTATGAGGGAGTGCCGTCCGGTTGACGGGCGTGGATATGGATCTGCGAGGCGCCCTCGTCGACCGCCCGCCGCGCCTCCGCCGCGTACTCCTCCGGCGTATAAGGAATCGCCGGGCACTGATCCCGATTGGCAATCACCCCGCTGATCGAGCAACTGATCACCACGGGGTTCTCGAAGCTGCTCATCGCCCCTCCTTCCGGTGCGCTTTATGTGGGCATGGACCGCAAAAGGCGCACCGGAAGCTCATACCGGCATCACCCCATGGCGCTTCTTGGGCTTTTCGACGTGCTTGTCTTTGGCCATGCGCAGGGCCTTGACGATCGTCGGGCGGGTCTCGCGGGGGTCGATCACGTCGTCGATCACGGCGTTGCCGGCGGCGATGTAGGGGTCGATCTGCTGCCGCACGGCGTTCAGCATCGACTCGCGCGTCGCCTCGGGATCGTCGGAGGCCTCGATCATCGAGCGGCCGATGATGTTGACCGCGCCCTCGGCACCCATCACCGAGATCTCGGCGCCGGGCCAGGCGACGATCAGGTCGGGCTCGTAGGCCTTGCCGCACATCACGTAGTAGCCGGCGCCGTAGGCCTTGCGCACGATCACGGTCACCTTCGGCACCGTTGCGCGGCTAACCGCGTAGAGCATCTTGGCGCCGTGGCGAATGATCCCGGCGTGCTCGACTTTGGCGCCGACCATGAAGCCGGGCACGTCCTGCAGGAAGACGAGCGGGATGTTGAAGGCGTCGCAGAGGTTGATGAAGCGCGCCGCCTTGTCGGCCGAGTCGTTGTCGAGGATCCCCGCCAGCTGCTTGGGCTGGTTGGCGACGATCCCGGCCGGCTGACCGCCGAAGCGAGCAAAACAGGTGATCAGCGTCTTGGCGAACTTCGGCTTGATGTCGAAGAACTCGCCGTCATCGACGATCTCGCGGATCACGTCGTACATGTCGTAGGGCTGCCGCGAGGAGTCGGGGACGATCTCCATCAGCTTCTCCGACTGGCGCTCGTCGGGATCGGCGGTCTCGATCACCGGCGGCTTCAGCTCGCAGTTGGTCGGGAAGTAGGAGAGGTACTGCTTGACCTTTTCGATGCATTCCTCGTCGTCGGAGACCTCGAGGTCCCCCACGCCCGATTTACGGCAATGGACCTTGGCGCCGCCGAGCTCCTCCATCGTGATGTCCTCGCCGGTGACCGCCTTGGTCAGGTGCGGGCCAGCCAGCGCCATCGCGCCCTGGCCGGAGACCATCGGCACGAAGTCGGCGAGCGCCGGGATGTAGGCGGTGCCGGCGGCGCAAGGCCCCATCATCGCCGCGACCATCGGGATCACCCCCGACATCTCGACCTCCTCGCGGAAGAGGTGGCCGGAGCCGGCGAAGAGGGACCCGGCTGCCTCCTGGATGCGGGCCCCGGCCGAATCGAGCAGCCAGATGAAGGGCATCCGCTTGGAGAGGGCCATCTCGCGCAGGCGGGTCACCTTCAGCTCTCCGGTCATCCCCATCGAGCCGGCCATCACCGTGAAGTCGTAGGCGGCAACGCAGCAGGGGCGTCCGTCGACGTCGCCCCAGCCGGTGATCACTCCGTCCGCCGGCGCCTCTTTGCCGTCCATCGCCCGCTGCGCGAAGTGGGGCCTGCCGTGGATGCCCATCTCGACGAAGCTGCCCTCGTCGACCAGCAGGGCGATCCGCTCACGCGCGGTCAGCTTGCCGCGCTCATGCTGCTTGGCAATCTTCTCCTCGCCGCCGCCCAGCTTCGCCTTCTCGCGCCGCTCGTGCAGCTGCTCGGTCAGCTCGCTCAGCGGGGCCGTGCCCGGCAGCAGGTGCTTCATCTCCTGGTCAGTCGCCACTAGCGCCCTTTCCACTGCGGATCGCGTTTCTCGAAGAATGCGGTGACGCCCTCGACGATGTCCTCGGTCGAGAAGGTGAGCGAGAGCTGCGAGCGCAGGTAGTCGAGCGCGTCGTCGACCGCCATATCCTGCTGGCGGTACATCGCATCGTGGCCGAGCCGCATCAGCACCGGGCTCTTCGAGGCCAGCTTCGTCGCCCACTCGGCGACGGCGGCGTCGAACTCCCCGGCGGGAACAACCTTGTTGGCAAGCCCGTACTCGACCGCCTGCTCGGCACTGAGCCGCTCGCCCAGCAGCATCATCTCGTTGACCTTCTTGCGCGGGACGTTGCGGTAGATGATCGCCATGATCATGTAGGGGAAGGCGCCGACGTTGATCTCCGGCGTGCCGAAGGTCGCGCCCTCTTTGGCGATCACCATGTCGCAGGAGAGGGCGAGGCCCATCCCGCCCGCGAGCACGTGGCCGTTGGCGGCGCAAAGGCTGGGCTTGCCGAGGCGCGGCATCAGTCGGAAATACTCAAGGAAAAGATCAGTTGCGAAATGTTTGGCTACGAGCGGAACGTCAGCGGCGAAGCCGCCCAGATCAGCGCCGGCGCAGAAGACTTTGTCTCCGGCGCCGGTGAGCACGACCGAGCGAACCTCCTCCGAATCCCGCGCCGTCTTCATCGCGTCGACCAGCTCGGCCAGCATCTGCCCGGAGAGCATGTTGCGCTTCTCCGGGTTGTTCAGCGTCACCGTGGCGACGCCCTCGGCGACCTCGTACTTGACGACCTCGTAGTCCACGGCGGGGACCATAGCCGAACTTCGCTGTAAGTAGGAAGTGCTACTGTCCACGACGGATTTCCGGCGGCCGCGCCGCCCATCACGAACCCGCGAACGAGGAGAGAGACAGTGGCGACCGCGACGACCAACGGCTCCAAAGTCATCAAGCCCGACCATGCAGCTGGCCGCAAGCACTTCATCTTCAGCCAGGAGCACGAAGACCTGCGCGAGTCGATGCAGTCGTGGGTGAAGAAGGAGCTGTGGCCGCACCGCAACGAGTGGGAGGACACCTACTGGGACTCCGCCGCGATGAAACGCGCCGGCGAGCTCGGCTTCCTCGGCCTCTGCTTCCCGGAGGAGTACGGCGGACAGGGCGGCGACTACTTCTACTCGCTGGTCCGCGCTGAGTGCATGAGCTACTCCGGCTCCGGCGGCACCAACATGGGCTTCGCCGTGCAAAGCGACATGGTCCTCCCCCCGATCCACCTGCTCGGCACCGAGGAGCAGAAGCGCAAATACCTCGAACCCGGCCTCAAGGGCGAGAAGATCGGCTGCATCGCGATCACCGAGCCGGGCGCCGGCTCGGACGTCGCCGGCATCCGCACCAGCGCGATCCTCGACGGCGACGAATACGTGATCAACGGCTCCAAGACCTTCATCACCAACGGTCCCCGCGCCGACTTCATCGTCCTCGTCACCAAGACCGACCCCAGCGCCCGCCACGAGGGCATCACCCTCTTCGTCCTCCCCCTCCGCGACGAGGAGGGCAACCACGTCCCCGGCTTCACCGTCTCCGCCGAGCTGGAGAAGATGGGGATGCACGCCTCCGACACCGGCGAGCTCTCCTTCGAAGACGTCCGCGTCCCAGCCGACGCCGTGCTGGGCGAAGTCGGCAAGGGCTTCTACCACATCGCCTGGGAGCTCCAGGGCGAGCGGCTGGTCGCCGCCGCCGGCTGCCACGCGGGGGCTGAGCGGATGATCGAGAAGACGATCGAGTACGCCAAGGAGCGCGAAGCCTTCGGCCGTCCGATCGGCAAATTCCAGGCCCTGCGCCACAAGATCGCCGAGATGGCGACGAAGACCGAGGCGGCGAAGCAGTTCACCTACGCCACCGCCTGGCGCTTCGCCAACGGCGAGTACCCGGTTCGCGAGATCACGATGGCCAAGCTCTACGCCTCCCGCATCTGCTGCGAGGTGGCAGACGACGCCGTGCAGATCCTCGGCGGCTACGGATACATGAAGGAGTACGAGATCGAGCGCGCCTACCGCGACGTTCGCCTCAACCGCATCGGCGCCGGCACCGACGAGGTGATGCTCGACGTGATCGGGCGGAGTTACGGGCTGTAGGAACAGTTAGAACTGGGACGTGACCAACACCTGAGCTCAGGTGTTGGTCACGAGTGCGACTGCGATGCTGGCCAAGATTCCGATCATCGTCGGTCCCCACAGCAGGAAGATCAGGCGCCGGATATCACGAAATTCCGCGCGCACTTCAGTGAACCCTGCATCCACTCGCCTTTCAAGCCGGTCAAAACGGCTGTCGACCTCGTCGAAGCGCCGGTCTATCCAGTCGAACCGATCGTCGAGCCGCTCGTCCGTCCACATCGTGCGTTCCATGGTAACCACGCTAAACGAATCGTGCTCAGACAATGTGTTTCGGGGATTGGGATCCACACGCAAAGCTGAAACAAGGTGCGCCGAACCCCAAATCGGCAATGCGAACGCCTACTCCAGCGGCAAGCAGATCGCGCAGAAGTCCTCGCCGAACGGGGTGAGGACGATGCTGCGGCGCACTGTGCGCGCGGTGCGCCCGCCCTTCTCGAGGGCGTCGGTCACCTCCGCCTGCGCCTCGAGCACCTGGTAGCGACGAGCGTCGCGCAGCGCCTCGCGTGAGAACCAGACGAGCCCGAGCCGGTTGAGGTTGTTGAGGTAGGCGTAGACGCGGTCGGCGTGGCGGCAGCCGGCCTCCTCGGCGATCATCGTGCAGCCCTGGGCGACCAGCTCCGAGGCGAACGGCAGACCCGCACGCACGTCGACCGAAGGTTGCTCGCCCTCCCGAGCCAGGAAGCGCAGGATGCGGGCCTCGTCCGGCGCCAGGGCGTCAAGGATCCGCATGTAAGCCGGGTGGGAATCGACGTCAACGCTGACGTCGGCCGAACGGCGCAGCAGCTCCTCACCGCGATTGCGCAGCGCTTCCGCCGAGGAGTCGCCGCTGGGTCGCGGCCGCGACCCTTCCTCGACTCCGATCAGCTCGCGCAGATAGGCGCGCAGCTCGGCGGTGGTCTCCTGGACCGCGTCCGCGGTCGACTCCCCTTGGGAGGCGGCACGCACCACTCGCGAGGCGCCCTCCACGTAGGCATTGGCTATCTCCGAGGCCCCCTGTCGGGCCATGTTCGCGGCGATCCTGGCCAGGCCGGGCGCCGCCTGCAACAGCTCTTCCAGCGCCTGCTGTCCCGTCGCTCCGGACGCCCGCCGTGGCCCCGTCGGCTCCCGCCTGTCATCGTCGAAGCTCATCCGAAGATCGCCAGGTGTAGCAGTCCGGCACCGAATCCGAGCACGGCCCCGTGCAGATAGAGCAGCCACTCGTCCTCGCGCATGGCGGTACGCAGCATCTCCGAGAATTCGGCCGGGCCCATCGCCCGCACCTGTGTGGCGACGAACTCGCGCACGCCGCTGCGTTGCCTGGCGTTGAACTCCTCGTCGGCGAGCGGGGTGACCGCGTAGTCGGCAGCCTCAGCGGCGAGCGAGGTGCGGATCGTGTCGTAGTCGCGGCTGCCGACCGCAACCCTGACTGCCGACCGCGCCCGACCGAGCGCTCGATCGATCGCAGGGCGCAGCGAGTCCTCGATCAGCTGCCGGGTGCGATCCGAGTTCGGCCCGTGCATCAGGTCCTCGGCGACGTTGGTCATCGTCACCACGTCCTCGGCGATGATGTCGGCGTAGACCCCGGCGACCTCGGGCTGGCGCTTGAGGAAGAGCCCTTGGATCTCGAACGGCCCGAGCCGCCGCGGCCGCACCGGCTCGAAAATCATGCGAATGCCGAGCAGGTTGGTCGTGTAGCCGATCAGGACGCCGGCGATCGGCAGCACCCACCACTGGGTCAGCACCTCCTGGGTGAAGAAAGCGGTTGGGATGCCGAGCAAAAGGCCGAAGAAGAAGCCGAAGTTGACGATGAAGCGCAGCTCCTTGCGGCCGACCTCGAGGAAGATCCGATTTGCCAGCGCCGGGTTGGCCTCGAGGCGGCGAATCACCATCAGCTTGACGTCGATCAGCTCATCGGCGTGGGTGCCGATTTCATCGGTGATCGTGCGTACGATCTGCGGCAGCTGCTCCTCGACCCGGGCGTGGACGGCGGCGCGCACACGCGGCGGCAGGTCGTGCCAGAGCTGCGGGCGCTCACGCTCCATGATCCGCTCGACCACGTCGTGGATCTCACCGCGGGCCGTTGCGAGGATCTGCTCGGCGATCGCCTCGGGGTCGAGCTGACGGTAGAAGTCGCCGGGGCTGCCCAGCTTCGAGATCCCTTTGTCGACCGCGATCGAGCCCATCTTCGCCGCCCGCGAGGGAACGATTCCCTGCCAGCCGAGGCCGCCCTGGCCCAACCCCGGGATCTGCTGGATGCGCCGCGGCATCACGTTGGCGAGCGGCGCCAGGCCCGGCACCCTGACCCCGGCGAAGCGCACCGGGTAGAAGAGCATCCAGACGCCGCTGAGGTTGGTGACGTAGCCGATCGCCCCGGTGAAGAGCGGGATCGTGATCAGGCTGAGGGTCGTGTGGTCCATCGCTTTAGGGGATGATGAGCGGCGAGCGCAGGATGACCGTAATCAAGGACACAGGGACGCGGGCTGTGCTGCCGCCGTTCGGCGAGGAGCACGAGGAGCTGCGCGAGACGGTCAGCCGCTTCGTCGCCAGGGAGATCGCGCCCAACGTCGACGAGTGGGAGGCGGCGCGCGAATTTCCGCGCGAGCTCTACGGGCGCTGCGCTGAGCTCGGCTTCCTCGGGCTGAAGTTCCCCGAGGAGCTCGGCGGCCAGGGCGGCACCCACCTGCATGACGCGATCTGGGTCGAAGAGCTGGCCCGCAGCGGTGGCTCCGGCGGTGTCGCCGCCGGACTCAACGCCCACACCTCGATCGCGATGCCGCCGATCTTCAACTTCGGCACCGAGGAGCAGAAGCAGCGCTGGCTGGTCCCGGGGATCGCCGGCGAGAAGATCGGCGCGCTCGGGATCACCGAGCCCGGCGCCGGCTCCGACGTCGCAGGCATCTCCACCTTCGCCGAGCGCGTCGACGGCGGCTACATCGTCAACGGCTCAAAGACCTTCATCACCAATGGCGTCCGCGCAGACTTCCTCGTCTGCGCCTGCAAGACGACACAGGAGGGCGGCCACGGCGGCATCTCCTTCCTCGTCCTCGAGCGCGAGATGCCCGGCTACGCGGTGGCGCAGAAGCTGGAGAAGATGGGCTGGCACTCATCCGACACGGGCGAGCTTTCCTTCACCGACGTCGAGGTCCCCGAGGAGAACCTGCTCGGGGAGGAGAACGAGGGCTTCAAGCTGATCATGGCCAACTTCGCCTGGGAGCGGCTGTTGATGGCGATCGGCGCCGTCGGCGCGATGCAGCGCCTGATCGACGTCACCGTCAGCTACGCCAAGGAGCGCGAAGCCTTCGGCCGCCCGATCGGCAAGTTCCAGGCAATCCGCCACCACGTCGCCGAGATGGCAACCAAGGCCGAATCCGCCCGCGCCCTCACCTACAACGGCCTGCGCCTCTTCCACGAAGGCCAGGACTGCATCAAAGAGGTGACGATGGCCAAGCTGATCAGCCAGCGCGCCGTCCTCGAGATCGCCGACCAGTCCCTGCAAATCCACGGCGGCTACGGCTACATGCGCGAGTACGGCATCGAGCGAGCCGTCCGCGACGCCCGCCTCGGCCCGATCGGCGGCGGCACCGACGAGGTGATGAAGGAGATCCTGGGGAAGCTGATGGGGCTGTAGAACCCATCGCTGTGGCGTTGCTGGCAACCAAGCTGCTCCTGGCTCCTCTTTGCGTGATCGGCGTTTCGCTCGCGGGGCGCCGGTGGGGTGTGGCCGTAGCTGGTGTCCTCGGAGGCCTTCCGGTCGTGGCCGGGCCGATCTTGCTCGTTTTCACTCTGCTCCACGGCCGCTCCTTCGGCGCGGATGCCGCCGCGGGAACCCTTCTCGGTCTCGCTGCGCTGACGATGTTCGTAGTCGCGTATGGGCGCATCGCGCCGTGGGCGCCACCGCCAGCGACCGTGGTTGCCGGCTGGACGGCATTTCTGATCGGCGTCGCGCTGCTGACCCTGATTCATCCTCCGCCCGTTGGCGCCCTGATCCTGGTCGGAGCCGGATTCGCACTGGGGATCAAACTGCTCGCTGCACCCGAGAGGCCGCCTGCAGCCCAGGGAGTACTGCCCTGGTGGGACCTGCCCGCGCGCGCCGGAGCCGCCCTCGCGCTGGTCGTGGGTCTGACGGCTGCTTCGGGTGCACTTGGCCCGCATTTGAGCGGACTGCTCGCCCCCTTCCCAATCATCACCAGCGTTCTTGCCGTCTTCACCCACGCGCATGGCGGCGCCGATCAGGTGCGAATCCTGCTGCGGAACTTCCTGGTTGGCTTCTACGGATTCGCCGCGTTCTGCTTCACGCTCGCGATTGCTCTGGATTCCATCGGAGTAGCCGCCGCGTTCTCGATTGCACTGCTAGCGGCCCTGGTGGTTCAGGCGGTGACGCTCGCGGCTCGCTCGCAACTGAAACTGGTTGCCGTCTCTTCGGCCTTTCTGCTGATCTGCGCCTTCGCGGGCGGCCAAGGAGCGAGTCCCGCTCTCGGCTGGGCCTCCATCGTCCGAGCGAAGACTCCAGGGCGACATGTCCCGAGGCCGAAAATCGTGCGGCGGCTGATTCCCTTCCCGCCGAAGCGCAAGCGGCAGATGGCGGCCTACTCGGAGCGACACTACGGGGAACGAACCTGGCGGCTGCGGCGCCCGCGGGTGATCGTCGAGCACTGGGCGGAAAGCGGCAGCGCGGCGGCGGTCTTCAACACATTTGCTCCGGACATCCGGGACCCCGAGCTGCATGAGCTGCCCAACGTCTGCTCGCATTTCGTCGTCTCGGGATCGGGCCGGATCTACCAGTTGGTGTCGCTGCGAATCCGCTGCCGCCACACCGTCGGGCTCAACTGGACTGCTATCGGGATTGAGCACACCGGCTTCAGCGATGCCGAAGTGCTCGACAACCGGCGCGAGATGCACGCGTCACTGCAACTGACTCGCTACCTACGTTGCCACTTTCGAATCAAGCTCCGCAACGTAATTGGCCACAACGAGAGTCTCTCCTCACCATTCCACCGCGAGCGTGTGTCGAGCCTGCGGCACCAGACACACGGCGATTGGCGTCACAGCTCAATGCGGACTTACCGGCGCCGATTGCTCCACCTCGGGCGCTGCTGAGACGACTAGGAGGAATTGGCGAAACCAGCATCTGCGGACCGGCGAACGCCGGACCAAGCGGGGCAAGGACGCAGGGAGGCCGAATATCAGCGCTCATGAGTATCCGGTTCCGTCAGGTTCCGTGGCTAGTGTCGTCTTGTGGCTCGGCCAGACTTCCCGCGCACGATCATGGAGTTCCAGGAGCGATTCCC